>Ga0247732_10000072_pt1 | contig 69609 bp, 72 predicted proteins | sample UWRJL163409C2_FD_180940 | JGI IMG/M metagenome (GOLD analysis project Ga0247732, IMG submission 180940) | Plant litter microbial communities from Arlington Agricultural Research Station in Wisconsin, United States - UWRJ-L163-409C-2 | ecosystem: Environmental > Terrestrial > Plant litter >... | reverse complement strand
AGTCGATCCACGTGATCTCGTTGTCCTGGCAGTAGCCGTTGTTGTTGCCGCCCTGCGTGCGGCCCAACTCGTCGCCGTGGCAGATCATCGGAACACCCTGGGACAGGATGTTGGTGGTGATGAAGTTACGCACCTGCTGAGCGCGCAACGCCAAGATCTCCGGGTCGTCCGTTTCGCCCTCGACGCCGCAGTTCCAGGAACTGTTGTTGCTCTCGCCGTCGTTGTTGCCCTCGCCGTTGGCCTCGTTGTGCTTCTCGTTGTAGGACACCAGGTCCCGCAGCGTGAAACCGTCGTGGGCGGTGACGAAGTTGATCGACGCGACCGGCCGACGGGCGGTGTGCTCGTAGAGGTCGGCCGACCCGGTCAGCCGCGACGCGAACTCGCCGAGGCTGGCGTCTTCACCACGCCAGAAGTCGCGGACGGTGTCGCGGTACTTGCCGTTCCACTCGGTCCACTGCGGAGGGAAGTTGCCCACCTGGTAGCCGCCGGGGCCGACGTCCCACGGCTCGGCGATGAGCTTCACCTGGCTGACGGTCGGGTCCTGCTGCACCAGTTCGAAGAACGTCGAGAGCTTGTCGACGTCGTAGAACTCGCGGGCCAGCGTGGATGCCAGGTCGAACCGGAAGCCGTCGACGTGCATCTCGGTCACCCAGTACCGCAGGGAGTCCATGATGAGCTGCAGGGCGTGCGGGTGGCCGGCGTTGAGGCTGTTGCCCGTGCCGGTGTAGTCCATGTAGTAGCGCTTGTCGTCGTCGACGAGCCGGTAGTACGCCGCGTTGTCGATGCCGCGCATCGACAGGGTGGGCCCCATGTGGTTGCCCTCGGCGGTGTGGTTGTAGACCACGTCGAGGATGACCTCGATGTTGGCCTCGTGAAGCGCCCGCACCATGGCCTTGAATTCCTGGACCTGACCGCCGGGTGTGGCGCTGGCGCCGTACTTGGAGTCCGGCGCGAAGAAGCCGATGGTGTTGTAACCCCAGTAGTTGGACAGCCCCTTGTCGATCAGGGTGGAGTCGTTGGCGAAGTGATGCACCGGCATCAGCTCGATCGCCGTGATCCCGAGGTCCTTGAGGTGCTCGATGATCGCGGGGTGGGCGATCGCGGCGTACGTGCCGCGGCTGCGCTCCGGGATGTCGGGGTGCGTCTCGGTCAGCCCCTTGACGTGGGCCTCGTAGATGATCGAGTCGGCGTATTCGTGCTGCGGCGGACGGTCGGTGCCCCAGTCGAAGAACGGGTTGATGACGACGGACTTCGGCATGCTGGCCGCCGAGTCGTCGTCGTTGCGGCTGTCGGGGTCACCGAAGTTGTAGCTGAAGAGCGACTGGTCCCACTGGAAGTTGCCGTCGATGGCCTTCGCGTACGGGTCGAGCAGCAGCTTGTTCGGGTTGCAGCGTTGCCCGGATGCCGGATCGTATGGACCGTGCACGCGGTAGCCGTAACGCTGACCTGGTTCGACGTCGGGCACGAAGCCGTGCCAGATGTATCCGTCGACCTCGGGGAGCTTCAGCCGGGTTTCGGCGCCGTCGGCGTCGAAGAGGCAGAGCTCGACGTACTCGGCGGCCTCGCTGAAGACCGCGAAGTTGCTACCGGAGCCGTCGTAGGTGGCGCCCAGGGGATAGGCCTTTCCTGGCCACATCTCCCACTGCATCTGCTCCTTTGAAGGGGCATCGGGCTGGGACGCCGGAATGACGGCAGGCGTCGCGGTGTCCTTCGAGCTGGTGGCTGACGAACTGGGTGGGGCCAAAATGCACACTCCGTGTAGGTGAAGATCGAACAAGGCGACGATACGGTGCGGTCGCCCGCGGGAGCATGGCGGGCGAAACGCACGAACGTGAGGTATGCCGGTTGGCCACCGGCTGTGAACTGCCCAATTACCGGGGTGCGCAAACCGACGCCGAGCGACCCTGTGGCCACGGTCACCCGGGTTGGGTCAGGCGATCGTGACCCCGGAGGCCCGCAAGGAGTCGAGTGCTTCGGCGGTCGTCGCCGGCGACACTCCCGCCGTCAGGCCCGTCAGGACCCGGGTGTTGAACCCCGCGGCGATCGCGTCGGCGGCCGTCGCCTTCACGCAGTGGTCTGTGGCGATGCCCGCCACGTCCACCGAGTCGACGTCGCGGGCGCGCAGCCAGTCGGCCAGTGCGGTGCCCGCCTCGTCGGCGCCTTCGAAGCCGCTGTAGGCCGCCGAGTACTCACCCTTGGTGAACACGGCCTCGACGACGGTCGGGTCGAACGCGGGATGGAAGTCGACGCCCTCGGTGCCGACGACGCAGTGGGGCGGCCAGGAGTCCCGGTAGTCGGGTTGGTCGGAGAAGTGCGCGCCGGGGTCGACGTGGTAGTCCTTCGTCGCGACGACGTGAGCATAGGTGGCTCGGCGGGCGGGGTCGGCCAGCAGTTCGGTGAGCCCGCGGGCGACGGCGGTGCCCCCATCGACGGCCAGTGAGCCGCCCTCACAGAAGTCCTTTTGTACGTCCACGACGATCAGTGCGCGCATGCCGTCAGGTTATCCGCCGAACAACAGGTAGAGCCCGGTGAAGGTGTAGCCGACCATCACCAGCATCATCGCGAGCTGCCCGGTCACCTGGTGGCGCTTGGGTAGCAGGCGCAGCGCGCGGTCGTGGGCGGCGATCACCCCGGCGACGTGCCCGCCGACGACGAAGCCCACCTTCAGCGTCGCCAGCACCGACGGATGCGAGGACAGCAGGTAGTACGGCTGGACGTCGGTCAGTCCGACGAGTCGCAGCACCGTCTGCTGGCCGCGCTCGACGAGGTAGGTCAGGTAGTGGGCGAAGACGTAGCCGATCACGATGGGGATCAGCGAGTGCGCCATCAGCCCTGGCAGTTCGCGACGGCGCTGTGCGTCGACGCCGCCGGTCGCGCGGGCGGCGAACCAGAAGGTCGTCGCCACCACGCAGGCGAACAGCAGCAGTCCGGCGGTGCGGATGAGGACCGCGATCGCCGGCGTGCTGCCCGACGCGTCGTCGACGAGGTTGCGCCACTGCGGCATCGCAGAGAAGCTGTCGAACGCCGTCGACCCCAGCAGGATCGCGAGCACCGCGACCGTTCCCGGGCGCACCGGCATCGACGGCAGGTGGTCGAAGGGGTTGCCGATCGCGATGCGCCCGTCGGAGTTGCGCCGCAACGGCGACAGCCGGGACGCCACCACGCCGTACACCTCGAAGGGGTCGGCCCGCGCGTTCCACCTGGTGCCGAACGCCAAGGCGCCTGCGAACGTCACGGCGAGGTAGATCAGCAACCAAATCTTCACTGCCGCAAGTGATCCGGGGTCGGGACTCGCGAGCTCGAGCCACACGAACGCGAACAGTCCGACGGCGGCCGGCCAGTAACCCCACGACTGTGGGTAACTCAGCGGTGGGGCACGACGCGACGGCGGCAGCAGCCGGTAGACGGTGCGCACGGGCGACAGCAGGCGCCACACCGGTCCGATCGCCAGGGACAGCGCAACCAGTCCGACCCACAGCAGCACGTAGAAGACGCCGGGCAGCGGATTGTCACCGTCCTGGGGACCGAATACCGCCGCGACCGTCACCCACGCGGTCAGCAGCAGCCCCGCGACGGCCACCGTCCAGCGTGTCGCGGGGGCGTCGCAGACCGTCGTCACCCAGTGCGGCAGCGGGCGGCCGGGCTTGGTCGTGTCGAAGCGCGGCTTCTTCCAGGCCAGCACGACGACGGCGAAGGTGAACGTCAGCGCCCACGCCGCGCCGATCAGCGCGTAGGTGTACGGGATCGGCAGATCGTTCGAGCCACCCAGGCCGTGCGCGAGGATCACTGCACGGCGATGGAGGCGATCGTGCGGTTCAGTTCGTGCAGTTCGACGTCGACCTTGCCAGGCACGGTGACGGTGAACTGAAACGACTGACCGGGTTTCGGCTCGACGGCGAACGTGTGCTCCGGGATGGAGTGGATGTGCAGCTGGTCGGCGGCGTCGCTGTCGACCCGCAGCACGATGGGGTCGCCCACCTTGGCCTGCAATTGCTCGTTGGTGGGCGTCACCTTGCCGCCCTTGATGGTAACGTCGACGACGAGCTGCTCGGGGGGAGCCTGCTGGTCGGACAGCTGCGGGATGGAGGTCGAGCTGGCCGAGCCGCCGGCGGCCGGCGAACTGCTCGACGTCGCACCGGAATCGGTGGAATCACCGCATCCCGCGAGGAGCAGCGCGGTGGCGGCGGTCAGGGCTGCGAGTGTCGTCTGCGTGGTCACGGTGTCCCATCTTGGTCGGCGGCGGCTGAAGGTCCGCTGGGTGTCGCTTCCTCGTCCTCCTCCTCGGCGGCCAGCCGGCGGTCACGCCGCGCCACCCAGATGACAACGGCCACAACCAGGATGGCCGGGGCGAAAGCGGGGATCGCCAGCAGCGCCGAGTGGTCGGCGAGGATCTGGACGTCGGGTGCCTGGCTCATACCCGCGCGGTTGGCTCGGACTCGGTCTTGCTCTCGGTCGGCTCGTTCTTGTTGAGTCTGCCTGCGCCCCAAGCGAGTCCGGCGATCATCAGCAGGGTGCCTGCGAGGACGATCAGGCAACCGATCAGCCAGAGTGCCTGCGGCGTGTCGGGGTTTCGCTCCCGCTGCAGGATGGTGATCTCCGAGACGAACGGACGGGTCATCTGCGCGTCGGCGGGCACCTCGGGTGCGCCGATACCGGGATCGCCGTGCAGGTAGATGGGCACCGCGGTCAACATGCGTCCGTCGTGGACGCGCAGCAGCGTCTTCCACTGGCCCGAGACGGGCATCGGTTCGGTCGAGCGGTAGTGCCCGGGGCCGACCTTCTCGAGGTGGTCGACGAAGATTCCGCGCTGGTTGGCCAGCCCGCCCTGCCAGCCAAGCACCGACACCCAGTTGGGATCTTCGCTGATCAGGTCCGGCGGGTTGATCCGGATGTCGGCGGTCGCCATGCGCTGGTCGCCGATGCTGGGTGCCTCGGTCATGGTGAACGAGGCGGTCGCGTTCTGCGGGACGTCGTACCGCAGGCCGTTCGCGGTGGCACCTCCGATGGCGATCACGGCGAGCGTGACGATGCCGATGCCGATCGCGCGGCTGGGCAGCTTCTGGTTGGTCAGCACCATGCCGACCATCGCGCCGCACACGCCGACCAGCGCGGCGACCGGCACGGCCATGGCCAGCGCCTCGGGCCAGATGCTGGTGGGCCAGGAGTACCGGTAGACGGCGTCGATCCAGAACGACTCCAGCCAGAGGCCGAGGGTCGCGACGCCGATGCCGCCGACGAGCCCGAACAGCAGCGGCTTCTTGATCAGCGGGGTGAGGGCGATCAACTCGACGACCACGGCGGCGCCGAGATAGAGGGCGAACCAGTTGATCGGCGCGCCGAGGATGGGGCCGACGAGGATCGCGACAAGCCCGCGCAGCGCGAGCGCCAGGATCGCGGCGATGACGGCGGCGCCTCGGCCGAGCATGATCCGGGCGGCGACGAGGGCGAAGGCGCCGGCGGCGGCGATGAGCATCGGCTCGAACACCTGACGGAACTGCATGACGCCGAAGTCGAACTCCACCTGGAAGACCGACAGGCCGATGACGATGCCGCCGAAGGCCAGGTACTGGATGAACTTGATGCCGGGGCCGTCCTTGGGTTGGTTCTCACCGACCGCGCGGCGGCCCTCGTGTTCGAGGTAGAGCGCGGTCAGCGTCGAGAAGCCGGCGCCGCCGATCAGCATGAGGTGGGTGGGGCCCCACAGCGTGACGTCCTGGCCGAAGATGCGGTGCCAGACGTCGTCGAGCGGGAACCCGATCAGGGCGTAGAGGCCGCAGCCGGCCATCAGGAGGCCGCCGACGGGGGCGTACCAGTGCCGGGTGATGCGGACGGCGGACGGTCCCGGCTTGTCGTAGGGCAGCACGCAGGCCAGGCAGCCGGCCACGAAGAGGATGAACAATCCAAAGAGGATGAAGTAGTGCGCGGGGTTCGCCAGCGGGCCGGGGTCGCGGCCCTTCCCGATGTGCAGGCTGACGTCCCAGATGAAGCCGAACAGCGCGCTGATGATGGTCGTGATGAACAGCGCGATGGGGAGCGCCACCCAGGCCGGCCGATTGAACTTACGCCCGGCCCACTCGCCCAGATCGTGCAGCCAGGTGATCTTGCGCATTCGGTGCAGGTAGCCGACCCAGATCAGGGCGACGCCGACGACCAGCCCGCCCACGGAGAGCCCGATGATCTCGTTGAGGGCGGCGCCGCCACCCTCGGTTCCCTGCGCGAGATACGCCACGTTCGGTTGCAACGACTGCACTGTCATATCCCCTTGTCGAGTCCTACGGACGACGGAACCCTACCCGCCGGTAATGTTGCCAGACCGGGCGAGGCGATACCAGGGGTACCGCGAACCTCGATCGTCATTTCTTCGGTCACTTCTTGCGTGGGGGCTTGAGGGCCTTCATCGCGAGGTTCATCACCGGCGACGGCACGCGGTCGCGGGCCTCCATGGCCCGGTTCGCCACCCTGGTCCTTGCGGGGGTGCCGCGGCCGAACCAGGCGTTCAGCGGTCCGCCCGTCGGCTCCAGGTCGACGTGCATCGGGGGTCTGCCGTCGGCGGCGCCAAGCGCGTTGGAGATGACCATCCGCTGGATCTCGCTGGTGCCCTCGAAGATCGTGTAGAGCTTGGCGTCGCGGTACCACTTCTCCACCGGATGGTCCTTGATGTAGCCATAGCCGCCCATCGTCTGGATCGCGCGCTCGGTGGTCTTGACCGCCAGTTCGGTCGCGGCGAGTTTGGCCATCGATCCCTCACCCCGCTCGAACGGCACACCCGTCGCAGCCATCCAGGAGGCCCGCCAGGTCAGCAGCCGCGCGGCGTCGAGCTGGGTGGCCAGATCCGCCAGCGGGAAGGCGATGCCCTGGTTGTCGATGATGGGAGCGCCGAACGCCTGCCGGTCCTTGGCGTAACCGGTCGCGTATTCCAGTGCGGCCCTGCTGATTCCGAGCGCCTGCGCCGCGACCATCGGCCGGGTCTGCTCGAGTGCCCCGAGGGTCGCGGACCCGGAGTGCTTGCCGCCTTCGACGGCCTCGCGGGCCTTGGCCAGCTTGTGCTCGAGCTTCTCGTGGCCGCCAAGCAGGTTTCCGGCGGGCACCCGGACGCGAGAGAACTTGAGCTCCGCGGTGTGCGAGGCGCGGCACCCCAGCTTGTCGAGCTTGCGCACCATCTCCAGGCCCGGAGTGCCGCCGGGCACGATGAACAGCGCCTGACCCTTGTGGCCGAGCTCGGGGTCGACGTTGGCGTTGACGACGTGCACGTCGGCGATGCCGCCGTTGCCGATCCACATCTTGTGGCCGTCGATGATCCAGTCGTCACCATCCCGGCGCGCGGTGGTGCGGAGATTTCGGACGTCGCTGCCGCCCTCCGGTTCGGAGATGGCCAGGGCGGCAAGCTTCAGGTCGCCGGGGGTGCCGAAGCACTGCGGCGCCCATTCGAGCATCTGCTCCGGTGAGGCGGCCTGCCCGATCGCCGACAGGGCGAGTGCGGGCATGACGACCGCGAGGCCGATGCCCGCACAGCCCCAGAAGATCTCCTCCATGAACATCGGCAGCGACAGGCCGCTCGGGTCGCCGATGAGGTCGCGGTAGAACAGCGGACTGTAGAAACCCTGCTGAGCGGCCGCCTCGAGCACGGGCCACGGAAACTCCTGGCGGGCGTCGTAGTCGGCCGCCACCGGCCGGATCACCTGCGCGGCGAACTCGTGGGCGCGCCTGGCCAGGTCGTGCTGCGCGATGGTGGGGGTCAGGTCGAAGCTCATGCGGTCCGTCCTTCGGTATACATGTGTTCACTGATACCCACTCGAGCGGCGCCGAATCACGTCGATCGGCCTAGCCTCGGAGAGGTGAAGCTCGTCGTCCCGCATCTTCGCCAGCGCGACGGGGTGACGTGCGGACCCACCGTCGCGGTGATGGCGGGCGCGCTTCTCGACCCCGGCTACCGCGCCAACCTCGCCGACCCGCGTTGGTCGGACGCCGAGCAGGGCCGGGTGCACGCCGCGGCGAATCGGATCTGGCCGCGCGCGCTGGGCACCACGCCGTGGGGCATGGCGAAGGTCGTCAGCGTGCACAGCGCCGCGCATCACGTCCGCTACGGCTGGCGGCTGGCGCGGCCCGGTGACGTACTGGCCGACGTGGAACGTGCCGTTCGGGCGCGCTGGCCGGTTGCGATGCTGATCGGGAACGTGATCCCGCGGCACTGGGTGCTTCTCGTCGGCTGCGACGGCGCGGCGTTCGACTGCTATGAGCCGTCGTCGGGCGAGGTGCGACGCGTGCCGACGGCAGCGGTCGACGGTGCGCGGCTCGACGTGCTTGGCTTCCCGCGAGCCTTCGCGTTCGTACTTCCGTGATGTCGGGTGTGTTCGATCGCCTCGAAGAGGTGTTACGCATGGCGGCCCGCCGCACTTAGCGTTGACACATGACACCGGCCGTCAAGCGCTATGCGGTTATCACGTTTCTCCTCGCCTGGCTGGCATTGCCCGCGTACGTGCTCGTGCTCGAGGAGCTGCCGACGCCGTGGTTTCAGGTTGCCTGCTGGGCGATAGTCGTGTTCATCGTGATCTGGGTGTGGTTGATGGTGCGGGCGATCCGCAGAGGCTAGTGCACCCTCCGCGTTCGAACATATGATCGAACGATGGGCGAGCTCCAGTCGATCGGCTATCACGGTCAGCCGGTGCAGCAGGCGTTCCGCCGCGTAGACCCACCGACGCCCGTCCTTGTCGACCTGTCGGCCGTCTTCCCCCGTGAACCCCACCGAGCGGGCGGCTACAACCCGGCCGGGCTGCAGATGCACGCGATCGTCGAGGGTCGGCTCAGCTGCTGGGGGCTCTGTGAGCAGGGCTTCTGGTGGGGTCTGGTCACCTACGACATCACCTACGGGCCCAACCGGAAGTCCGTCACGCACTGGATTCCGTCCTGGACGTTGAAGCGCAGGCCCGACCACCGTCCGTAGGCTGCAGGGATGGCTCGCAAGCTCGCAACCGCCGACCGGGTGGATCGCAACGCACTGCTCGACTTCGTCCGGCCCCGGCATCACATGGTGTTGACGACCTTCCGGTCGGATGGTTCGCCGCAGAGCTCGCCGGTGACGGGCGGGGTCGACGAGGAGGGGCGGATCGTGGTCGCCAGCTATCCGCAGCGGGCCAAGTCGGCGAACGTCCGCCGCGATCCACGGGCCAGCGTGACGGTGCTCTCCGACGAATTCAACGGCCCCTACGTGCAGGTTGACGGCGATGCAGAAGTGATCGATCTGCCCGATGCGGTCGAGCCGCTGGTCGACTACTTCCGGGCGGTCGCCGGCGAACACTCCGACTGGGACGAGTACCGCCAGGCCATGGTCGACCAGGGAAAGTGCCTGATCAGGATGACGCCGGTGCGTTGGGGACCGGTGGCGACCGGCGGATTCCCGCCGCCGTGAGGTCCCCCGCCGCAGTCGTCGCAGAAGGCCGCGTTGCGGCAGCTAGCCAGTCAAACTATAGTCTGGACACATGTCCAGAGCGCAGATTCCGACTCTGGCCGCGGTGAATTAGCCATGCGGATTGCCCTTCTGTCGTATCGAAGCAAGACGCACTGTGGTGGACAGGGCGTCTACGTCCGTCATTTGAGTCGCGGTCTCGTAGAACTTGGCCACGACGTCGAGGTGTTCTCGGGGCAGCCCTATCCGGAGGGTCTCGACCCGCGGGTGCGTCTGACCAAGGTGCCGAGCCTTGACCTCTATCGGGAACCCGATCCGTTCCGCGTCCCGCACATCAGGGAGATTCACGACCGCATCGATTTGCTCGAGCTTCTCACAACGTGGACGGCCGGCTTTCCCGAGCCCAAGACGTTCTGCATGCGCGTCGCGCGGATTCTGCGTGAACGACGCGACGAGTTCGACGTCGTCCACGACAACCAGAGCCTCGGCGACGCCCTCCTCAAGGTTGAAGAGTTCGGCCTGCCGTTGGTGGCCACGGTGCACCACCCGATCACCAGGGACCGCGTCGTCGACGTCGCCGCCGCGACGTGGTGGCGCAAGCCGTTGGTCAAGAGGTGGTACGCCTTCGCCGAGATGCAGAAGCAGGTCGCGCGCAAGATTCCCGAGCTGCTGACCGTGTCGACGTCCTCGGCAGTCGACATCGCCGACGACTTCGACGTCGACCCCGACCAGCTGCACGTGGTGCCCCTCGGCGTGAACACCGAGCTGTTCCGGCCCAGCGAGCACCGGGTGCGCAACCGCATCATCGCGATCGCCAGTGCCGACGTCCCGCTCAAGGGCGTCAGCCATCTGCTGCACGCCGTCGCCCGGCTGCGGGTCGAGCGCGATCTCGACGTGCAGCTGGTGTCGAAGCTCGAACCCAACGGGCCCACCGAGAAGCTGATCGCCGAACTCGGAATCTCCGACATCGTGCACAGCTCGAGCGGCCTGACCGACAACGAACTGGCGGACCTGCTCGCCTCGGCCGAGGTGGCCTGCATTCCGTCTCTCTACGAAGGCTTTTCGCTACCCGCCGTCGAGGCGATGGCCAGCGGCACGCCGATCGTCGCGAGCCGCGCGGGCGCGCTTCCCGAGGTCGTCGGCGAGGACAACGTGTGCGCACGCCTCGTCCGCCCCGGCGACGTCGACGACCTGACCAGAGTGCTCGGCGAATTGCTCGACTCCCCCTTGGAGTTGCGCAGACTTGGCGCCAACGGCCGCACGCGCGCCGTCGACGTCTTCAGTTGGGAATCGGTGGCCGCACAGACGGTCGCCGTCTACGAACGCGCAATGAAACGAGTGAAGACATGTTGACCGTCGACTTCGACAGGTTGGGCGTTGGTGCGGGCAGCAGCCTCATCGACGTGGGATGCGGAGCGGGCAGGCATTCGTTCGAGGCGTTCCGCAGGGGAGCCGACGTCGTCGCCTTCGACCAGGACGTCGCCGAGCTGAACAACGTCGACGCGATCCTGCAGGCAATGCAGGAGCAGGGCGAGGCCCCCGCGTCGGCGAAGGCCGAGGCCGTCAAGGGTGACGCGCTAGACCTTCCGTACGACGACGGCACCTTCGACTTCGTGATCGCCTCGGAGATCCTCGAGCACGTCCCGCAGGACGAAGCCGCGATCGACGAGTTGGTCCGCGTGCTCAAACCCGGTGGGCGACTTGCCGTTACGGTGCCGCGCTGGCTGCCGGAGAAGGTGTGCTGGGCGCTGTCGGACGAGTATCACGCCAACGAGGGCGGACACATCCGCATCTACCGGGCCGACGAACTCGAGGGCAAGGTCACCGCAAGGGGCATGCGATTCGACCACCGGCATCACGCGCACGCGCTGCATTCCCCGTTCTGGTGGTTGAAGTGCGCCGTTGGCGTCGACAAGCCGGACAATCCGCTCGTCACGACATATCACAAGATGCTGGTGTGGGACATGATGTCCCGGCCGTGGCTGACCCGCAACGCCGAGTCGCTGCTCAACCCGCTGATCGGCAAGAGCGTCGCCCTGTACTTCGAAAAGCCAGCCACTTCACCAAGCTCGGCGGCCTGATCCGTGCGGCGTCACGAGATTCCTGGTGTACCAGGCGTTCTGACGCCGGAACAGTGCCGTCAAACGGGTGAGTCGATCGCCGCGACGCAGGAGTCCTCGGGGGCGTTGCCGTGGTTCACCGGCGGGCACACCGACCCGTGGGATCACGTCGAGAACGCGATGGCATTGACCGTCGCCGGACTGTGGGACCAGGCGCGGGCGGCCTTCGACTGGTGCCGCAACGTGCAACGCGCCGACGGTTCGATGCCGATCCAGATGCGCAACGGTGTGCTTGAAGACGGCAACAGCGACAGCAACTTCTGCGCCTACGTCGCCACCGGGGTGTGGCACCACGTGCTGGTCACCGGTGACCGCAGCTTCGCCGAAGCCATGTGGCCGGTCGTGCGTGATGCCGTCGACTTCGTGTTGACGATGCAGCTCGATGGTGGCGAGATCGCTTGGGCCAGAAGTCAATCCGGAATCTTGCCGGAGGCGTTGCTCACCGGGTGCGCGAGCATTCACCACAGCATCCGGTGCGCGCTGGCGCTGGCCAACTACGTCGGCGAATCGCAGCCGGAGTGGGAGGTCGCCGTCGGCAGCCTCGGCCACGCGATCGTCGAGCACCCCGAGTCGTTCAACCTCAAGGACGACCACGCGATGGAGTGGTACTACCCGGTGCTGGGCGGGGCCTTGCGGGGCGACGCCGCCCGGGCGCGCATCGACGAGCGGTGGGACCGGTTCGTCGTGCAGGGTCTCGGCATTCGCTGCGTCGACCACCGGCCGTGGGTGACGGGTGCCGAGACCTGTGAGCTCGTGATGGCACTGGACGCCATTGGCGATTCGGTACGGGCGCACGAGCAGTTCGCCGCCATGCATCACCTCCGCGAGGAGGACGGCTCGTACTGGACCGGTCTGGTGTTCTCCGACGGCAAGCGCTGGCCCGTCGAACGCACCACGTGGACGGGCGCCGCCGTGATCCTCGCGGCCGATGCGCTGTCGTCGACGACGGCGGGCAGCGGCATCTTCCGCGGCGCCGACCTCCCGCGCGGCCTTGAGGGCGAATTCGATTGCGCCTGCGCGACATCCGGCCGCTGACGATCCTGCCCGGCACCGCTCAACGGATGTAACCGTAGTGGTGAAACCTGTTCCCGCCGCTGCGCTTGGCGCGGTACATCGCCTTGTCGGCGACCCCGACCAGGTAGTGCACCATCGAGTCTTGCTGACCGGCAGGTACCCGGTCGAGTCGAACACTGGCGGTTCCGACGCTGGCGGTGACGGGGAACGGTAGACCGGCGATCGCGTCGCAGATCCGTTGGGCCAGCGGTGTCGCATCCCCGGTGTTGGACGTGTCGGCGACGACGAATTCCTCCCCGCCGCTGCGCGCGACGACCGCCGTGTCGCACGTGCTGGTCCGCAGGGCGTTCGCCACCTCGACCAGTACCCGGTCGCCGGCCAGGTGACCGTGGCGGTCGTTGATCGACTTGAAGTCGTCGAGGTCGACCACCGCGATGAGAAGGAACATGTCGGCCGCGGGCCTCGCCAGCAGCAGGCCCGCCGTCTCGCGGTGGAACGATCGCCGGTTGCGCAGGTTCGTCAACGGGTCGAGGTCGGCCCGTGCCAGGTCGCTGCAGAACGAGCGGGCGAGGAATTGAATCGCAAGGGGCAGTGCGATGTTCACCTGTAGCACCAGGAATAGGTCCACCGCGGCGAGGGCGATGTGTCCGTTCGACGCCATCTCGACCGCGGCGGCGGTGGCGACGACGGAGGCGACGGTGAAGTTGAAGACGACGTATTTCGAGGTGAGGAAGAACGCGATGTATGCGCCGCTGGTGGCGAAGGCGATGCAGCCGACGAGCGAGGCGACGGGGTCCGGATGCGCCAGGCACGCAAGGGTGATCGAAGCATTGGTCACCAGGGCGAACGCGACCGACTGCGCGGGGCTTGGCCACCTCACCGACCACAGGATCGCCCCGGCGACGCCGCCGGCGAAGGCGGTCCACGTCATCGCCACCGGAAGGGGGTCGTGCGGACCGTCGGCACTCAGCACGAGGGCCACCAGGCACAGCGACAGCGACACCGAGATGCTGGCCATCACGAAGCGGATGGCGCCGCTGATGCCGCGGGCCTGGATGTAACCGCTTAGCCAGTCGTAGTGGCTGGGTTGCCGCCACCAGCGCGCGAATGCCGCCACGTCCAACCTCCCACCCCGGTGAGCAAATTATGCATGGCCGTCAGATTGGCGGGGCGCGGTATGGCTCAGGTCCTCAACGTACTACCGCCGTCTAAGGTTCCGCCTCCGCGTTTGCCAGGCGTCGTGGGTAGTGTCATCGCCGGGGCAACCTCGAACTCCGCCCTTACCGTCGGCAAGGAGCCCGCCATGGACGTAGCTCGTGACCACGACCGCTGGGCGTTGTTCACGTGTGCGCGGCGCGGACACGTCACCTACGCGCCCGACGACACCGCCCTCGCCGAGCGGCTCAGCGGCACGACGGGTCTCGGCGAGGTGTGGCGTTGCCTGCGCTGCGGGGACTTCGTGTCGGGGCCACCCCACGGGCGCGGGCCCACCGAGGACGCGCCGCTCGTCATCCGGGGCAAGGCACTGCGACAGGCGCTCATCCTGCGCGCGCTCGCGGTGGAGCGCTGGATCCGCGCGGTGCTGATCGCGTTCGCCGCGTGGGCGGTGTGGACGTTCCACGGTGCCAGGGGATCCATCCAGGCGGCGCTGGACCGGGATTTGCCGCTGCTGCAGGCGTCCGGCATCAGGGTCGACCAGATGACGGCGATCCACGAGTTGGAGCGGGCGTTGGCGGCCCGACCGTCCACCCTGGTTCTGCTGAGTCTGGCGTTGGTTGCCTACGCGATCCTGGAACTCGCCGAGGGCGTCGGGCTGTGGCTGCTGACCAGGTGGGGCGAGTACTTCGCGGTGGTCGCGACGTCGATCTTCCTGCCGTTGGAGATCTACGACCTGGTGTCGAAGGGCATCACGACGACGCGGGTGGCCGCCTTCACGATCAACGTCGCTGCCGTGATCTACCTGCTGATGTCCAAGCGCCTGTTCGGCCTTCGCGGTGGACGCAAGGCCTACGACGAGGAACGGCGCGGCGAGCAGCTGCTCGACGTCGAGCGGGCCGCCGCTCGGTCGGCTTAGTCGAGCGCCTCGCCCGGCGTGCCGGAGGTGCGTTCCAGCACTCGCATGGAGCCGATCGCGGACACCTCGCGGAACGCGCCGGTGTCCAGTGCCCTGCGGTACACCCGGTAAGGGGCCTGACCGCCTGCGTTCGGGTCGGGGAACACGTCGTGGATCACCAGGGTGCCGCCGACGGCGACCCACCGCGCCCAGCCGTCGAAGTCCTGCTGGGCCGCGGCGTCGGTGTGTCCACCGTCGATGAACAAGAGCTGCAACGGGGTTCGCCACGACCGTGCGACGAGGGACGACTTGCCGACGACGGCGACGACGTGGTCGTCCAACCCGGCGGCGTCGAGCGTGTGGCGCAGCGTCGGAAGGGTGTCGAAGAGTCCCGTCACGTCGTCGACCATGGTGGTGTCGTGGTACTCCCAGCCTGGCTGGTGTTCCTCGGAGCCGTGGTGATGGTCGATCGTGTAGAGCACGCCGCCGGTCTGCTGGGCCGCGGCGCCGAGCATGACGGTCGACTTGCCGCAGTAGGTGCCGATCTCGACCCCGACGCCGTCGCCGAGGTAGGTGACCGCCGCGTCGTACAGCGCGCGGCCTTCGTCGGCGGGCATGAAGCCGATGACCTGCGCGGCGAGTTCGAACAAGTGCGCTGCGGCCGACGGTAGGGCAGTCTCGGTGGTGCTCATGACGGCCAACTTACCGTTGCTGGTCACAACGAGTTGTAGTAGCGTCCAGACACGTGTCCGATGCGGCCTTGGAGTCGACTCGGCGCCGTCTGACCGCAAAGCAGGCCGACACGGTTGACCGTCTCGAGCGCGCCGCGGTCGACCTTCTCAACCGCGACGGATTCAGCGGACTCACCGTACGGCGCGTGGCCGCCGAGGCCGGAGTGGGCGCGGCCACGGCGTACACCTATTTCTCCTCCAAGGAACACCTCGTCGCCGAGGTGTTCTGGCGCAGGCTTGCCGGCGCCGCACCAGCCCCACACGAGTCCGACGACCGCGCCACCCGTGTCGTCGACGTGCTGCAGCACATCGCGCTGCTGGTCGCCGACGAGCCGGAGTTCGCGGGGGCGGTGACGAGCGCGCTGCTCGGCAAGGATCCGGACGTGGAGGTGCTACGTCAGCGGATCGGGCTCGACATCAGGGAGCGGCTGACGGCGGCGCTGGGCCCGCAGGTCGACGACGACGTCATCGACTCGTTGGAGATGCTGTATTCGGGCGCGCTAGTGCGCGTCGGGATGGGTTATGCGTCCTACGACGGGATCGCGCAGCGCCTGGAGAAGTCGGCGCGCCTCATCCTAGGGTGACGGACAGTCCGAGGATGGCCCGTGCCGCTGTGGTGGCCGGCTCGACGATCTCTCGGACGTCTCGGCCGTCTTCGACCAGGAGTGCCGTCAGTTCCCTGAGCCCGCCGAGCAGGATCAGCGCGAGCGATCGGGAGATGGGCGCCAAGCCGGCGCGGACGAATCCCGGGCTGCCGCTGATGGCGACCAGCATGTCCGTGAGGTGTTGCATCGCAGAACGATTCAGCGGTCGGGCGAGGTCGCCGAGTGCGGGTGCCTCCCGGATCCAGCTCAGGGTGATGGCGGGGCGCGATTCGATGTGGGCGACGTAGGCGCCGACGGCGGCGGCGACCTGCTCGTCTGGAGTTGCCTCGCCGTCGACCGCCGCGGTGATCCCGGCGATCAGGTCGTCGTTGTTGGCGGCCAAGAGTTCGACGAAGCACTCCTCCTTGCTGGCGAACTCGTCGTAGAAGGTCCGCTTGGAGGTCTTGGCGCCGCGGACGACGTCGGCCACGGTCGTCGCGCGGTAGCCGCGTTCGGTGATCGACTCGGCGAGGCCGTCGAGAAGTCGTCGGCGAAACGCGGTCCCACCAGGTGACGACGCGTCGTCCACCGTGGTTGCCACTGAAACCACCTCGACGTTCACGTCGACCTCGCCTTCGACCCTTGCGCATGTTCGGTACTAGGCGGTACCGTACTACACCAACGCCGGTACGACGCGGTACCGCAACGAGTTTGGAGCCTTCAGTGAGCGAAGCGACCATCGAGGCGACGCCGGCCGTCGAGGTAGCGCCGGAAATCAACCTGCCGCCAAGCCCGCGGCTGCCGAAGTTCCTGCAGGCGCTCGGATTCATCGCGTCGCGACGCCGGATGGTCGACGCGATGACGAGCCGGCACGGTGACGTGTTCACCCTGCGGGTGCCGGTGTTCGGAAACATGGTGACCGTCGCCGACCCGCAGATTGCCAAGCAACTGTTCGCGGCCAACACCGACGACGTCGGCAACATCCAGCCCAACCTCAGCCGCATCCTCGGTTCCGGTTCGGTGTTCGCCCTCGACGGCACCGAACACAAGCGCCGCCGCAAGCTGCTGACCCCGCCGTTTCACGGCAAGAGCATCAAGAACTACGAGGTCATCTTCGAAGAGGAAACGCTGCGCGAGGCGGCCTCCTGGCCCGACGGCAGGCAATTCGAATCCCTCGAACCGATGATGCGAATCACGCTGAACGCCATCCTCCGCGCCGTCTTCGGCGCCGACGGTGAGCAACTCGACGAGCTGCGGCGCATCATCCCGCCGTGGGTCACGCTGGGTTCCCGGCTCGCCGTGCTTCCCGCCCCGTCGCGCACCTACGGGCGTCTCACCCCGTGGGGCAGGCTCGCCGCCTACCGCCGTCAGTACGACGCCGTCGTCGAACGACTGATCGACACCGTCAAGGCCGACCCCAACTTCGACGACCGCGACGACGTCCTGACGCTGCTCTTGCGCAGCACCTACGAAGACGGATCGGCGATGTCGAGGCGAGACATCGGCGACGAGCTGCTGACGCTGTTGGCCGCAGGCCACGAGACCACCGCGTCGACCCTGGCGTGGGTGCTGGAGCGGGTGAGCAGGCACCCGCAGGTGCTCGACGGGCTGGTCGCCGAAGCGCGCACCGACGGCAACGAGTACCGCCAGGCCACGATTCTCGAGACGCAGCGGGCGCGCACCATCATCGACTTCGCCGGGCGCCACGTGTACGCACCGACGTTCCAACTCGGCGAGTGGGTGATCCCGAAGGGATACTCGATCTTCGTCGCAATCCAGCACATCCACGACCGCACACAGGATTTTGCGTCCCCCGAGCGGTTCGATCCGCAGCGGTTCATGGGCAAGCGACCGTCGACGTTCGCATTCCTGCCCTATGGCGGCGGCACCCGCCGGTGTGTCGGGGCGGCGTTCGCCAACGTCGAGATGGACGTCGTCCTACGAACGGTGTTGCGCCACTTCGAGATCGAGACGACGACCGCGCCCGACGAGAAGACCCACTCGCGAGGCGTGGCCTACACACCCAAGGCGGGTGGCCGCGTCGTCACGAGGCGACGGACCACCCCCCTCGGCCCGGCCTAACCCCGCGAGCAGTCGCAAAAGTGTGCGACACGCCGGTGTGTCGCACACTTTTACGCCTGCTCGCGGGTGGAAATGCGCTACTGCGAGGCGGTTTCGCGCTTCGGCAGCTTCCAGCCCGCCCGCGGGAAGTGGCACGTGTACCCGTTGGGGAACTTCTCCAGGTAGTCCTGGTGCTCCGGCTCGGCCTGCCAAAACTCGACCGCGGGGGTGACCTCGGTGACGACCTTGCCCGGCCACAACCCGGAGGCCTCCACGTCGGCGATGGTGTCCAGTGCCACGGCCTTCTGCTCGTCGTCGGCGTAGAAGATCGCCGAGCGGTAGCTGCTGCCGACGTCGTTTCCCTGGCGATCCTTGGTCGTCGGATCGTGGATCTGGAAGAAGAACTCCAGCAGGGCGCGGTAGTCGGTCTGGCTCGGGTCGTATTCGATCTCGATGGCCTCGGCGTGCCCGGGATGCTTGCGGTACGTGGGGTGGTCGTTCTGTCCGCCGGTGTAGCCGACACGCGTCGCCACGACGCCGGGCTGCTTGCGGATCAGGTCCTGCATGCCCCAGAAGCAGCCGCCTGCGAGGATCGCCTTCTTGGTCGTCATGCCCGTGCCTCCTTGAATAGCGTGATGTAGTCGCCGTAGCCCTCGGCCTCGAGGTCGTCGAGATGGATGAACTTCAGCGAAGCCGAGTTGATGCAGTAGCGCAACCCTCCGGCTTCGCGCGGGCCGTCCTTGAACAGATGCCCGAGGTGGCTGTCGCCGTGGGCGGACCGGACCTCGGTGCGGAGCATCAGATGGCTGAGGTCGCGCTTCTCGAGCACGTTGGCAGCTTCGATCGGCTTGGTGAAGCTGGGCCAGCCCGATCCGCTCTCGAACTTGTCGGTCGAGGCGAACAGCGGCTCGCCCGACACCACGTCCACGTAGATCCCGGGTTCGTGGTTGTCCCAGTACTCGCCGGTGAACGGTCGCTCGGTGCCGTTCTTCTGGGTCACCTGGTACTGCTCGGGCGACAGGGCGTTCACCGCCGCGGGGTTCTTGTCGTAGGTCTTGGGATTCGAAGCCGTCACTGGTCCTCCTTGGGTTGCACTTCTATAACCCCGCAGGCGCGCCGGAAGTTCCTCGACAAATGGCAGTAGAACGTGTTCTAGTTCTGGGTGTGACGGGTACCACCTACAGCCGCGCCGAGCTGGTCGAGGCGTTCGCCGGATTCGAGGCAACGGTCGCCGCGGCCGCCGAGACCAGAAACTGGGATCCGTGGGTTGACCAGTACACCGACGACGTCACCTACGTCGAACACGCCGCGGGCACGATGCACGGCCGTGAGCAGGTGCGGCCGTGGATTTGGAACACCATGGAGAACTTCCCGGGCAGCTACATGACGTCGTTTCCGTCGTTGTGGACGGTGTACGACGAATCGACGAGCCGGGTGTTGTGTGAACTCGACAACCCGATGCGCGATCCCGGCGACGGCACCATCATCAGCGCGACCAACATCTCGATCGTCACCTACGCCGGTGACGGGAAGTGGTGTCGGCAGGAGGACGTCTACAACCCGCTGCGCTTCGTGGCCGCCACCGTGAAGTGGTGCCGTAAGGCCGAGGAGCTGGGCGCGCTGCCCGACGAAGCGGCGGCCTGGATGAAGACGTACGGGAGGCGCTCGTGACCGCACTCGTCGTCGGGGGCAACGGGTACCTCGGCTCGCACGTCACGCGCCGGTTGGTCGAGGACGGGCAGGAGGTCCGCGTCATGGTGCGGGCCGGGGCCAACACGATCGGCATCGACGACCTCGAAGTGACGCGCTTCGTCGGCGACATCTGGGACGACGACATTCTGCACGAGGCCATGGTCGGCTGTGACGTCGTCTACTACTGCGTCGTCGACACCCGCGGCTGGCTGAAGGACCCCGCCCCGCTGTTCCGCACCAACGTCGAGGGCACCAGGAACGTGCTCGAGGTGGCCTGCCGACCCGACGTCGCCGCGAGCCTCGAGCGCTTCGTCTTCACCAGTAGTTACGCGACGGTGGGCCGCAAGCGCGGCCGGGTCGCCACCGAGGACGACGTCATTTCTGACCGGGGGTTGACTCCGTACGTGCGCTCGCGGGTGCAGGCCGAGAACCTCGTCATGGAGTACGTCCGCGACCGCGGCCTGCCGGCGATCGCGATGTGCGTGTCGACCACCTACGGTGCCGGCGACTGGGGTCGCACGCCACACGGCGCGATCATCGCGGGTGCCGCCTTCGGCAAGCTGCCCTTCGTGATGGGCGGCGTCGAGCTGGAGGCCGTCGGAATCGACGACGCGGCAAAGGCTTTGGTGCTCGCAGCGGAGAAGGGGCGCGTCGGGGAGCGCTACTTGATCTCGGAGAAGATGATCAGCAACGCCGAGGTGGTGCGCATCGCCGCCGAAGCCGCAGGGGTGCCTGCACCGACCCGGTCGATTCCGTTGGCGCTGGCCTGGGTGATGGCCGTGCTCGGCAGCGCGAAGGCGCGTCTCACGGGCACCGACGAGAAATTGTCGATCGACTCGCTGCGGCTGATGCGGGCCGAGGCACCCGTGGACTGCACCAAGGCCAAGCGTGAACTCGGTTGGCAGCCGCGGCCGGTCGAGGAGTCGATCCGGGAGGCCGCCAAGTTCTGGGTCGGCCTGCGAGAGGCCAAGCGGCGGAGCAAGCAAACGGGGTGACCGCGCGCGGTCACGCCTCCAGGCGTCGGCGCACGTCCGAGAGTCTCTGTCGCAGTTCGTCTTCGGCGATGACACCGCGGGCCAGAAGCGAGTGGGCGAGGGCCACCAGCTGGTTCTCCGGATACGGCAGGTCGGAGTACACCGTCGCCGACAGCGCGTCCTCCTCGTCGCGGCGCTCCTTGAAACTCGGCACCGGCGTGTCACACGCCGCGTGATCCAGGGCGTCGCACAGCCCGTCGAGGCTGGTCTTCCACGGCGGCACGGGATTCTCGACGCCGTACTTGGCCGCCATCATCGGCCACACCTGATCGGGGTCGACCATGGTCCGCAGCACCTCGCCGTCGACGTCGGTCATCGTCACTCCCCGATCGGGTGCATCGCGGCGCGGGTGGCGGTGACGACGTTGGTGGTCACCCCGGCCTTGGGCAGGGCGACGCCGATCAGGCAGTCGCGGGTGATGATCTCGACCAGCTGATCCTCGGTCCAGCCCTCGGTGCCCGCCGGGCGCACGGGCATCACCATGAAGCGGTGCTTCTGGTTGGAGTCCTGCACCCGCACCTCGACGTCGTCGCCGAGGTGGAGCCCGAACTCGGAGAGCACCTGCCGCGGCCAACGGACCAGTCGCCGACGGTAATTGGGCGTGCGGTACCACTCCGGTGAGTTGCCGAGGATCGGTCGCGGGTAGCACGAACACAGCGCGCACACGATCACATGGTGCAGCGTCGGGGTGTCAGCCAGGATCTGAAAGGCCGTGAAGTCGCTTGGCGTGCCGAAGCCCGTCGGCTCCAGCCAGTCGACGCCGACCTCCTTGCTCGCCGTCATCGGCTCGGTGAGGGCCAGGCGTTCGAAGTCGGGGTCGAGCCAGGCGCGGGCGACCAACCTTGCCGCCGGCGTCGGCCCGATCTGTTCGGCGAATTCGGTGAAGAGTCGGTGTTCGGCGGCGGTGAAGATGCCCTTCTCGATGCAGAGCTCGCGCAGTGCGATTTCCAGCACCTCGAAGTCGGTGATCTCGTCGACCATCGGCTTCACAGTGCGGTCGTGGTCGTGGTCGTGGTCGTGGTCGTGGGTCATGTCGGTCCGTTCAGTTGGCGGCGCGCAGCCAGCGTTCGGGGATTTCGGTGCGCAGGGTGTCGGTGGGCGGCCCGTTGAAGTCGTCCCAGAGCTCGGCCATCGTGAACTGGACGACGTAGAACCACTCCGGCTTGGCGTCGGGGATGTCCCACGTCTCGTCCTCGGCGGCGGGGCTCTCGTAGGCCACGGCGGCGATTTCGCCGGTGGCGCCGCGCACGTATTCCGGTGTGCGCGTGTAGAACAGCACGGGTAGCTCGCGCACCAGAACCCGGTCGCCCACCGCGAACTTCGGGGTGCCCGCCTTGCCGGCGTAGACCTGCGGGTCGCCCTTGCCCTTCGCGTGCACGACGTGGCTGTTGCGCTTGACCCCGGCGCCGTCACCCTCGAATTTCGGCTGCGCTTGCAGGGGCTTGCCCGCCAGCCCGCCCGCGTATCGCTGCTGCACCTCGGCCATCCGTTCGCTGAGTTCGGTGAGGCCGACGTGATGCTTCTCGACGAGTACGCGCGCCACCGACAGCAGCCAGCGGCCGTAGTAGGGGAAGCCCAGATACACCGCGCGTTGTACGTCGACGTTGCCGATCCGACGCCGTTCCTCGGACAGCCAAATGCCGCGCCAGGCAAGCACTTCGCACATGACGTAGGTCATGTGCTCCCAGTACTCGTAGTCCTTGTTCTCGTACTTCATCGGGGCGTCGGGCTCGCCGCCGACGTCGTGGACTGGCTTCATGTAGGCGACGAACCGGCCATGGTCGAGCAGGTCGGGGGTGGGTGCGTCGGGCAGTTCTGGATAGGACGACTTGAGCCGCGCGACGAGGTCGAGTTGGGTGGCTCGCTCAGCCGCAGTGCTCATGGCAGTTCCCCCGCCGTTCTACGTGCCGGTGCCGTGCCACCAGCTCCCCACTGATCGGAGGTTAGCACCGGCTCGTTTGCTGATCGGCCATTTTGGCGGCATCGGTCATGGCTTTGCCTACCTGTTGTTGGGCCGCTCCTGCACCCAGTTGAAGCCGCGTTCGACGAGTGGGAACGAAGCGGGATCCAGGCGGGTGAACCAGGCGTGGATCTCGTGCCCGGAGAAGTCCGCGCCGTCGATCACGATGCGCTCGGTGCTGCCTTCGTCGGGCCACCAGTAGGTCAGTCGGATCTTCGTCGGGGTCTCCTCGTACGAGCCCAGCTCGACGCGGTTGGTCAGGTCGACGAAGTGCTTGGCCGGGTCGATGGTGCCGCCGAACACCTCGAAGGAATCGTCCATGTGCTGAACGGTCACCATCACCGGATCTGACATCAGGAAGGGGCGGTCGAATACCACTCGGCGCCAACGGAGTTCATCGGTCAGCAGCGGGTCGCGGCGGTAGCCTTCGGCCGAGAAGCCGTCAACTTGCCAGATGCCGTACAGGTTGGGGGTGGGCCGGGTGAACTGTTGCCAGCCCTGCCCGCCGAAGGCCGCCAGCACCGTCAAGCCGACGATCACCTGGACGGCCACCGCCGCGCGAGTGGCTCGGGGACTGTCGAACAGCGGCGCGGACGCGGTCGCCGGTACGACGCGGTCGGTGAACATCGCCACGAAGAGGCGACGGGCATACGGCGCCAACAGGAACAGGCTCAACAGCAGCAACTGCGACGACACCGACTTGAGCCGGATGTCGTAGGTCATGTTCAAGATGAACACCTGCGTGAGGTCGAACGCGCACACCAGCGCCCCGGCCGCGGCGGTGCGGGGCACCAGCAGCAGCAGCCCGCCGAGCACTTCCGCCGCGCCGAGCATGATCTGATAGGGCTGCGAGATGCCGACCTGCGCCCACAGCACACCGGTTGGGCTGAAGTTTCCGAACGGCTCGACCAGACGATTCAGCACGAACGGCATCTGCGTCGGAATCAGCTTGGCCATCCCGAAATAGAACATCGCGGCCGCGAGCACCAGTCGCAGGATCGTCCACACCCACGGCTGCAACCGGTCGTGGCGTTGGCGCTTGTCGAACACCGACCACACTGCCGTCATCACCAACGACAGCAGTGCGATGCAGTAGAGCGCCGACCACTGGAACGCACTGTCGCTGCCGACCTGGGTGCTCTCCACCCGCAGTCCCAGCAGGTTCCCTCCGACCCACTCGATCGGCGGACGAACCAACTGGATGACCCCGCGCAGCGTCGACCAGGGTCCGTCCACTCCGACACCGGCGAGGAGAACGGGGATGAGCCCGATCGCGATGACGAGCCCGAACGTCCCGAAGTAGCAGGTGCCTAACCGGAAGCCGATCAGCGTCGCGACGCTCCACCGCGGGGGTGGCCCCGCAACCACGCCGGGGGCCTGGGGCCTACCTCGGGCGCGCGCGGCGGTCACGGTCATCCCCCCATGGTCGGCTCTGACCGGTCAACGCTCAAGACACTCGGCAAACTCGCGGACGCCGCCGTGGCGGTCGGGCCGCACCAGCACGAGGCAGCATGGAGCAATGACGATCACCTTCATCACCGGAGCGAACAAGGGTCTTGGCTACGAGACCGCCCGTCGACTCGTCGAGCTGGGCCACATCGTGCTGCTTGGCGCCCGCGATCCAGAGCTGGGCCGCGCCGCCGCCGACGCGCTGGGCGCCCGGTTCGTCCAGGTCGACGTCACCGACGACGCGTCGGTGGCCGCGGCGGTCAAGGACGTCGAGGAGCACGAGGGATCGGTCGACGTGCTGATCAACAACGCGGGCGTCGCCGGTGCGTACGCCGACGCCGCCGATCTGACGGCTGAGGACTTTCACGCCGTGTTCGACGTCAACGTGCTCGGGGTGGTCCGGACGACCACCGCGTTCCTGCCGTTGCTGCGACGCTCGTCGGACCCGGTGATCGTCAACGTCGGCAGCGGAATGGGATCACTGGAGCTCACCCATGACCCGTCGCGTCCCGAGTCGACGATGGTAGCTCCCGCCTACACGTCCTCCAAGGCGGCGCTCACCATGCTGACGACTCAGTATGCCAAGGCGTTCAACGACATTCGGGTCAACGTCGCCGACCCCGGCTACACCGCGACCGACATCAACGCGAACTCCGGGCCGCAGACCGTCATCGAGGGCACCGACGCCATCGTCAAACTGGCCACGGAGGGGCCCGGCCACGGTTCCGGGCGGTTCGTCGACCGCCACGGCGAGACCTCCTGGGGCTAGTCACGCGTTGGTGGTCCGCGCGCCGAGCACCGGTTGACGTCGGTGACCCCCGTCGAAGCCGGACGCCCATGGCCACCGGCCCCGGCCGTCGGCCCACACCAGCTGTATCGCGCGGACGTCGTAACCCTCGAGCGCGATGGCCAGCCCCATGTGGGCGTCGGGATGTTCGACGTCGACCACTTCGAGGCGGGTGTTCGCCGGTAGTACCAGGTGATCGCCCGGCGCCGGTCGAAGACCGGCGATCATCCGCTTGGCGAAAGTGTTGAGCAGCCAGCCGGCTTGTTTGGTGGGCAGGCCGGTGACCAGCAGTTCCGGCAGACCGCGCTCGTGCAGCCCGACCGTGTAGGAGAACGGTTTGCGGTCGCTTTCGACGTGTTGCACTGCCCAGCCGTGCGCCACGATCGTCTGGCGAAGCAGCGCGAGGTAGTCGTCGAATGTCTTGTCGGGATGGTCGCATTGCCAGCACATGGCGTGTCTGCCCTTCTGTCGGTTCTTGCCGCGAGCTTGTCTCGCGGCACCGACATCCGGTGTGCCAAAAGGGGTTGTGGCGGTGGTTCGTCCACAGTCGTGAATTGATCCACAGGCGACGCGCGGCGGAGCTAGCCCATCCGCCCCGCGTCGACCACCCGGATCACGGCCGCGCCCTCCTCGTCGGACGCCTCCAAGTCCACCTCGACGTCGAAGCCCCAATCGCGATCTCCCGCAGGGTCGTCCAAGATCTGTCGGACGTCCCATCGGTCGGGTTGACGGTCGACGATCAACAGGGCGGGGCCACGGGCGTCCGCGCCGGTGCCCACCGAGTCGTGCTCGTCGAAGTACTCGGCGCCGACCTCCGCCCAGCGCTCGGTGGTCCAGCCGGCGTCCCCGTCGAGCTGGCCCAAGTCGTACCAGCGTCGGCGCGAGAAGAGCTCGACCCGGCGGAACAGCGCGTTGCGGACCATCGCGGTGAAGGCCCGCTCGTTGCCGGTCAGCGGACGAGGACGGGCAGGCACCGCCACCGGGGCGTCCAACGGTTGATCGGGGCTGGTGAGTTGCTCCCACTCGTCGAGGAGGCTCGAATCGACCTGGCGGACAAGCTCACCCAGCCACTCGACGACGTCGGTTACCTCCTCCGTACGCGCCGAGGCGGGCACACCCGAGCGCAGCGCCTTGAAAGCGTCGGAGAGGTAGCGCAGGACGGCGCCCTCGGAGCGGGTCAACGCGTAGATGCTGACGAACTCCCGGAACGTGAAGGCCCGCTCCCACATCTCGCGGACGATCGACTTCGGCGACAGCTGACCGTCGGCGGCCCACGGGTTGCTCTGCAGGTACACGTCGTAGACGTGTCCGAGCACGTCGGCCAGCGGCTTGGGATAGGTGATGTCGTCGAGCAGCGCGATGCGCTCGTCGTACTCGATGCCCTCGGCCTTCATCGCGGCGACGGCTTCGCCCCTGGCCTTCTTCAGCTGCGCCGACAAAATCTGCCGCGGATCCTCCAGCGTCGCCTCGATCACCGAGACTACGTCCAGCGCATAGGTTTCCGAAGCTGGGTCGAGTACGTCGATCGCGGCTAGGGCGAACGTCGACAGCGGCTGGTTGAGGGCGAAGTCGGGGGGCAGGTCCACGGTCAACCGGTAACGCCGTCCGTCCGGTTCGGGCTCGGGAAGCCGTTCCAACACCCCAGCCTGAAGCAACGACCGGGCGATGCCGACCGCCTCCCGGATGTGCTTGAGCTGCCGCTTGCGGGGCTCGTGGTTGTCGGTGAGCAGCCGTCGCATCGCGGCGAACGGGTCCCCGGGGCGGTCGACGACGTCGAGGATCATCGCCGTCGACACCCGCATATTGCTCGTCAACGGCTCGGGGGTGGCCTCCATCAGGCGGGTCATCGTCTTCTCGCTCCACGGCACCATGCCCTCGGGAACCTTGCGGCGCACCAACTTCCGGCGTTTCTTTGGGTCGTCGGCGACCTTGGCGAACTGTTTGAGGTTCTCGACCTCGTGCTCGGGTGCCTCGACCACGACGGTGCCCGCGGTGTCGTATCCGGCTCGGCCGGCGCGCCCGGCGATCTGGTGGAATTCGCGCGCGTTGAGCATTCGGGTGCGGGTGCCGTCGTACTTCGACAGGGCCGAGAACACGACCGTGCGGATCGGCACGTTGATGCCGACGCCGAGGGTGTCGGTGCCGCAGATGACCTTGAGCAGCCCGGCTTGTGCCAACTGTTCGACCAGTCGCCGGTACTTGGGCAGCATGCCGGCGTGGTGGACGCCGATGCCGTGCCGGACCAGCCGCGACAGCGTGGTGCCGAAGGCCGACGAAAAGCGAAATGCGCCAATGAGATCGGCGATGGCCGCCTTCTCTTCCTTGGTGCTGACGTTGACGCTCATCAGGGCCTGCGCCCGCTCCAGTGCGGAGGCCTGGGTGAAGTGCACGACGTAGACCGGCGCTTGCTTGGTGTCGAGCAGGTCCTGGATGGTCTCGTGCATCGGGGTGGTCGCGTAGTAGTAGTGCAGCGGCACGGGCCGCTCGGCGTTGGCGACCAGTGCGGTCGTCCGGCCGGTACGACGGGTGAGGTCCTCCCGGAGGAACGTGACGTCACCGAGGGTGGCCGACATCAGCAGGAACTGTGCCCGCGGCAGCTCCAGCAGCGGCACCTGCCAGGCCCAGCCGCGGTCCGGGTCGCCGTAGAAGTGGAACTCGTCCATCACGACCAGCCCGATGTCGGCGTCGGCGCCCTCGCGCAGCGCGGTGTTCGCCAGCACTTCGGCGGTGCACGCGATGATCGGCGCTCCGGCGTTGACCGAGGCGTCGCCGGTGAGCATGCCAACGTTGGCGGCGCCGAACACGTCGCACAGTGCGAAGAACTTCTCGCTGACCAACGCCTTGATCGGGGCGGTGTAGAAGCTGCGCGTCCCCGCTGCGAGGGCCGCATACAGCGCGCCGGTCGCGACCAGTGACTTGCCCGACCCGGTCGGGGTGGCCAGGACGACGTTCGCGCCGCTGACCAACTCGATCAGCGCCTCCTCCTGCGCCGGGTACAGCACGGTGCCGCTCGCCTCGGCCCAGGCGGCGAACGAGGCGAACAGTTCGTCGGGATCGGTGCCCTTCGCGCGCAGCGTGGACAGGTCGCTAGGGTCGGGCAGGAGCGCTGAAGGGGTGGCCATCGTGGGTCCAGCCTGCCCGACCGGCCGTCGTTGGAGTAATTCCGGCAGGACGGGGCACTCCCCGGTGGGGCCGCGCAACGGAGGGATCGACGATGCCCAGGGGAAATGAGTACACCGGTGAGACGTGCGTCTGTGGGCGTCCCACCTACTACCGGGTGGTCCAGCTCGGCGACCGCCCGGAGTCCCGCCGTGGGCCGTCCTGCTGGTACGACGAATGTGCCGAGCACGACAACTGGCAGGACGCTCGCTAGCGGGGAAGGCCTGTCAGACTTCCGTGGTGTCTCCCGTCAACGGCCACGTCTCGCACTGGTTCGACAAGATCCCTTCCCCACGCCCGCCATTGCCCGGGGACCGTGACGCCGACGTCTGCATCGTCGGCGCTGGTTTTACCGGCCTGTGGACCGCCTACTACCTCAAGCGCGCCGACCCGTCGCTCCGCGTCACCATCCTCGAGGCGCGGTTCGCGGGCTTCGGCGCCTCGGGACGCAACGGTGGCTGGTTGTCGGGGATGGCGCCAGGAGACCGGGAGGCGTTGGCCCGCGAGCGCGGTCGCGACGCCGTGGTGGCCTGGCAGCGAGCGCTGCTCGAGGCAATCGACGAGGTCGTCGAGGTCGCCGAACGGGAGGGCGTCGACGCAGGCATCGTCAAGGGCGGCACTCTGCAGATCGCCCGCAACGCCGCCCAGGCCAAGCGGCTCGCCGAACGGCGCGCCGAGGAAAGCAGCTGGGGTTTCACCGACTTCACCGAGTTGACGACGGCCGAAGCGGCGCAACGGGTTCGGTTCTCCGGCGTGGTGGCGGCCCATCACACGCCGCACTGTGCGCGTATTCAGCCGGCTGCGCTGGCCCGCGGCCTGGCCGACGTCGTGGAACGCCTCGGCGTCGACGTCTACGAGATGTCTCCGGTGACGGAGATCGCCCGGGGGCGCGCCACCACTCCGACGGGTACCGTCCGGGCGCCCGTCGTGTTGCGCGCCACCGAGGGCTTCACCGCGGGGCTGCCCGGAATGAGGCGTCGCTGGCTGCCGATGAACAGTTCGTTGATCGCCACCGAGCCGATCGGTGCAGAGGTCTGGGAGTCCATCGGGTGGGACGGCCGCGAGACCGTCGGCGACATGGCGCACGGGTTCTTCTACGCCCAGCGCACGGTCGACGACCGCATCGCCATCGGCGGACGTAGCGTGCCCTACCGCTACGGGTCGCGGACCGACGTCGACGGCCGCGTGCCGCAACGCACGATCCGCGAGCTGACGGCGATGCTGCACGACGTGCTGCCGCAGGTGCGCAACGTGCCGATCGCACACGGCTGGTGCGGGGTGCTCGCGGTCCCGAGGGACTGGTCGGCGGGCGTCGACTTCGACCGGGCGACGGGACTCGGCTGGGCGGGCGGGTACGTCGGCCACGGCGTGACGGCGACCAACCTGGCCGGGCGGACGCTGGCCGATCTGGTGCTCGGCGAGAAGACCCCGCGGACGGAGATGGCGTGGGTGGGGCACCGGTCGAAGAACTGGGAGCCCGAGCCGCTGCGCTGGCTCGGCGTTCGTAGCCTCTACCTGGCCTACAAGGCTGCCGACCGGCACGAGTTCGGCGGTCGCGCCACGACGTCGCCGATCGCGTCGGTCGCCGACCGGATCAGCCGCAAGCCCTAGCCTTGGCCCTCGGCGCGGGCCTTCAACCGCTGCAGCGTCAGCTCGATGTTCTTCGCGTTGACCGACGTGCGGTCGGAGACGCCCGTCGCGATGCGCGCGGGCTTGAGGAACCAGCCCGGTCGCCGGTCCCAGGTCTGCTCGGTGACCCGGCAGCCGCCGTCGACCGGTTCGATGTCGTAGCGCCAGTGCGCCACGGGGACGATGAGGCTCTTGACGTCGAAGGCGAACACCCGGCCTGGCTCGGCGTGGGTGACGGTGCAGGTGGTGGTCCACGACTTGCCGCCGTTGGCGTTGCGACCCTTGAACACCGCACCGGGCGACGCGCCGTCACCCCGGTGCCACTGCATGACGTTGGCTTCCTCGGCGAGCGTGGCCATCGTGGCGAGGTCGGTGATGAGGGCGTACACGTCGGCGCAGCTGGCCGAGATGGTCACCGACGCCTGCGCCGACGGTTCAGTCATGGCGCGATGGTAGCGAGCTGGCTCGGAAACAAGGCCGTGTCGGCGAACGTTGGGTAGGGAATGAGCGAACGAACAGTCCTCCAGCCCACCGAAGCGCATCCCATCACCGTCACGCCGACCGGCAAGCACGTCGTCGTCCGCGTGAACGGCGAGGTGGTCGCCGAAACCGACGCCGCGCTGACCCTTCAGGAGTCGACGTACCCCGCCGTGCAGTACGTGCCACTGGCCGACGTGGTGCCGTCGGCGTTGACGCGCAGCGACACCACCACCTACTGCCCGTACAAGGGTGAGGCGAACTACTACCACGTCAGCGCCGCCGGACAGACCGTGGACGACGCGATCTGGACCTACCAGCAGCCGTACGACGCGGTGGACGCCATCGCAGGTCACGTGGCGTTCTACGGCACCAAGGCCGACGTCTCCGTCGGTTAGCCTTTGGCGGTGTCGAGTTGCGCCAGCGTCACCTTCGACGGGCCAGCCAGCCCGTCGATGACGCTGTCCCCGCAGCGCCGCGGACCAGGCGACCCGTGCTACCAACTGGTCGACGGTGCGATCTGGAAGACCAGCCTGCTGCCCAGCGGGCCGGTGACCGCGCGCATCGCGACGACGTCGCGCACTTCGGTCGAGTGCGAGGCGTGGGGCGACGGCGCCGTCGAGTTCCTCGAGCGGCTGCCTGCGCTGCTGGGTGTGCACGACGACGCGACCGGCTTCGCGCCCGAGGAGCCGACGATCGCCGCGGCGCACCGTCGCGTCCCGCACCTCCGCCTCGGCCGCACCGGCCAGGTAATGGAGGCGCTCATTCCCGCGGTGCTCGAACAGCGCGTCGCTGGCAAGGACGCGTTCCGGGCCTGGCGGCTGCTGGTGACGAAGTACGGCGCGCCCGCGCCAGGACCCGCCCCGGCACGCATGCGCGTCCCACCGCCCGCCGAGGTGTGGCGGCGCATCCCGTCGTGGGAATTCCACCTCGCCAACGTCGACCCAGCGCGGGCGCGGACGCTGGTCGGATGCGCGCAGCGGGCGGACGCGTTGGAGCGGCTGTCGGCCCGCCCGCCCGAGGACGCCAGGACCGCCATGATGACACTGCCCGGCGTGGGGATCTGGACCGCCGCCGAGGTCGCCCAACGGGCCTGGGGCGACGCCGACGCGCTGTCCGTCGGCGACTACCACCTGTCCAACGTCGTCGGGTCGACGCTTCTCGGCCATCGGATCGACGACGACGCGATGCTCGAACTGTTGGAACCCCTTCGGCCACATCGCTTTCGGGCCACCCGCCTGCTGGAGGTCAGCGGGCTGGCCCGCAACCCCCGCTACGGTGCGCGAATGGCGATCCCCAACCTGCGCGCGCTCTAGTCACCCAGTCGGGCGGCCACCCATTCGACGAGTGGCCGGGCCGCCCGCCAGTCCGCGCGCACCGCGTCGACGAACTCAGGCGTGTGGATGATCGGCTCGAAGCCGTACTCCTTGGTGACGGTCAGCGAGCGATGCCGCAGGAGATCGATGCGCGGGTGGTCGGCGTCGAACCCGCGAGGTGACGTCTTCAGGCGGTCGCCGCCGACCGTGAAGCCGGCCCGGGTCAGCTTCGCCAAGATCTTGCCGAGCTGGTCGCCGGTGAGGTCGTTGACGATGGACGCGCGAATCCTGGCCAGATCCGTCGAGCTCGCGTCGTAGAACCCCGCCCCGGTGCGTACTCCGCGGGCGGCGATCTCCACGTACCAGCCGCACGCCGGCCCTGCCCCGACGTACGCACCCTGGTGGGTCTTGTACGGCGTCTTGTCCTTGGCGAACCTGACGTCGCGGAACGGGCGGAACACCTTCGCGGTACCGAACTCCGATTCCAGTGCCGCGACCAATGCGGTGGTCGGAGCCTTCACGGACGTCAGGTACACGTCCTTGTGCGCCTCCCAGAACGACTTGGTGTTGTCGATCTCCAGATCGTCGTAGAAGTCGAGGGCGGCTTCTGGAAAACCAGTGAACCCGCGCGCCGACTCAGTCATGTGGCGAGCGTAGCGATGTGATCGCGTACCGCCGTGGGGGTGTAACCCTCGGCGGAGGCGGGTAGGTGTCTTGGTAAGCAAGAGAAAGGGAGACACATCGCATGGCAGGATTCACGATTCCAGGAATGTCGGACAAGGACGCCCGAGAGGTTGCCAATCTGCTGCAGAAGCAGCTCAGCACCTACAACGACCTCCACCTGACCCTGAAGCACGTGCACTGGAACGTCGTGGGACCCAACTTCATCGGCGTCCACGAAATGATTGATCCCCAGGTCGAACTGGTCCGCGGCTACGCCGACGAGGCCGCCGAGCGAATCGCCGCACTGGGTGTCTCGCCGCAGGGCACCCCCGGGGCGATCATCAAGGACCGCACCTGGGACGACTACTCAGTTGGCCGCGACCTGGTGCTGGCGCACTTGGCGGCGCTCGACCTTGTCTACACCGGAGTCAACGAGGACACCCGCAAGGCCATCCACACCCTTGAGGACCTCGATCCGGTGTCGCAGGACATGCTGATCGGCCACGCCGCTGAACTCGAGAAGTTCCAGTGGTTCGTTCGTGCGCATCTCGAGAACGCCGGTGGCGAACTGTCGAATGAAGGCGCGACCTCGGAAAAGGGTGCCGCCGCCAAGGCAAAGAAGAAGTGATCTTCGGTTAAGCAAATAGCCGCGAGCGGGCCCGCATCCCCTTTGGGATGCGGGCCCGAGTCACGCGTGGGCTAGGCCGACGTGGATCAGTGGGCGCGTCACACCAATTGCCATGCCCACGAATTCCTTTGGTGCACGATCGTCGGTCGAGCCGAGGATGACGGGCATGAAGACGGCAGTGAACACGCCACGGTGGGATGTGTTCGGCGACTCCGCGAACACAGCTAGTGAGTCGTGAATTGATGGGCTCGAGAACCCCGATTTCGGGCACCATTTCGGGTAGCCGCGGCCAGGGTGCGCGGTATTCGTTGCGGCGCCGTCGGCGCTCGGCGCGGCCGACATTTCGCTGCGTCGGTCTGCCGACCCTCAAAGGTGTTGAGACACAGGTGAACAGGGCCGTCTGTCGCTCTCGTGGCCGACGATCGGTGACGCTATGGTCGGTCAGCCGTACGGGGGCGGGGCGCCTCCGTGCCCGCTGAGGGCCGCCGCCGGGGCGCGCAGAGCTCCAAAATTGGTTGCCAGCAAATTTTCTGAGCGGTGAACTTGCACGTGGATGGAGTCAAGAACTGTCTCGGCAAATCAAGGTGGAGGCGTGTGAAATTGCCGGTGCCAGCCGCCGTCGTGACCCCGTTGGGCCCCGGCGTCGTCACCGACGCACCGCAACAACGGATTTCGTCGTCGCCCCGCCGGAGTCAGCGCCAAATCCCCATGTCGCGGGGGACTACCACGTTAGGCTGTACTAAGTTGGCATGTCAGGCGGGGTTTGTCATATCGTTTCCCCATTCGTGGCGAGTGGGAAGTCCCGTCGTTCAGTGCTGCACGTAGCTCGACCCATCGCCCGCCGGCAACAGCCGTGCATGACGGCTGTCAGCATCAGGCTTCCGTAAAGGTGTGAAGGGCAGGTGGGAATGGCGCCCAGCGACCATGGCTCGAGGCAGGGAGGCCGCAAGCAAGGCCTCTACAACCCGGCCTACGAGCACGATTCCTGCGGCGTGGCGATGGTGGCCGACATGCACGGCCGTCGCAGCCGCGACATCGTCGACAAGGCCATCACGGCACTGCTGAACATGGAGCACCGTGGCGCCCAGGGCGCCGAGCCGAACACCGGCGACGGCGCGGGCATCCTGCTGCAGGTCCCCGACGCGTTCTTCCGTGCGGTGGTCGACTTCCAACTGCCCGCCGAAGGCAGCTACGCCACCGGCATCGCATTCCTGCCGCAGTCGTCCCGCGACGCCGCGGCGGCGTGCGAATCGGTGGAGAAGATCATCGAGGCCGAGGGCCTGACGTTCCTCGGCTGGCGCGACGTGCCGACCGACGACTCCTCCCTCGGTGCGCTCGCCCGAGACGCGATGCCGACGTTTCGTCAGGTGTTCATCGGCGGCGCCTCTGGCATGGACCTGGAGCGGCGCGCCTACGTGGTGCGCAAGCGTGCCGAGCACGAGCTGGGCACCAAGGGTCCCGGTCAGGACGGCCCCGGTCGCGAAACCGTTTACTTCCCAAGCCTTTCGGGCCAGACGTTCGCCTACAAGGGCATGCTGACGACCCCGCAGCTCAAGGCGTTCTACCTGGATCTGCAGGACGAGCGGATGACCAGCGCGCTGGGCATCGTGCACTCCCGCTTCTCGACCAACACGTTCCCGTCATGGCCGCTGGCGCACCCGTTCCGGCGCGTCGCCCACAACGGCGAGATCAACACCGTCACCGGCAACGAGAACTGGATGCGGGCGCGTGAGGCGCTCATCAAGACCGACGTCTTCGGCTCACACGCCGACGTCGACAAGATCTTCCCCGTCTGCACCCCCGGTGCCTCTGACACCGCTCGCTTCGACGAGGTCCTCGAGCTGCTACACCTAGGCGGCCGCAGCCTGCCCCACGCCATGCTGATGATGATCCCCGAGGCGTGGGAGCGGCACGAAAGCATGGATCCCGCGCGTCGCGCGTTCTACGAGTACCACTCCTCGCTCATGGAGCCGTGGGACGGCCCGGCGTCGGTGTGCTTCACCGACGGCACCGTGATCGGTGCGGTCCTCGACCGCAACGGTCTGCGGCCGTCGCGCATCTGGGTCACCGAGGACGGCCTCGTCGTCCTGGCGTCCGAGGCCGGCGTGCTGAACCTCGACCCGTCGACCGTGGTGCAGAAGATGCGCCTCCAGCCCGGCCGGATGTTCCTGGTCGACACCGCCCAGGGCCGCATCGTCTCCGATGAAGAGGTCAAGGCCGAGCTGGCCGCCGAGAAGCCATACCAAGACTGGCTCGAAGCTGGCCTTTTCCACCTCGGTGACCTTCCCCCCGGCGACTACGTCCGCATGCCGCACCACCGCGTCGTGCTGCGGCAGCAGGCCTTCGGATTCACCTACGAAGAGCTCAACCTCCTGGTGGCGCCGATGGCGCGTAGCGGCGCCGAGGCTCTCGGCTCGATGGGCACCGACACCCCGGTGGCCGTGCTCTCGGCTCGGCCGCGGATGCTCTACGACTACTTCCAGCAGCTGTTCGCGCAGGTGACGAACCCGCCGCTGGACGCAATCCGTGAAGAGGTGGTGACCAGCCTGCAGGGCACCGTCGGCCCCGAGGGCGACCTGCTCAACCCGAACGCCGATTCCTGTCGGCAGATCGTGTTGACCAACCCGATCTTGCGCAACGCAGAACTGTCGAAGCTGATCTGCGTAGACCCCGATCACGAGATCCGGGGCCACAAGCACGGCTTGCGCGCCGCCGTCATCCGCTGCCTCTATCCCGTCGCCCGTGGTGGACAGGGCCTGAAGGAAGCGCTCGACGACGTCCGGGCGAAGGTCTCCGCGGCCATCCGCGACGGCGCCCGCATCATCGTGCTGTCGGACCGCGAATCGAACGAGTCGCTGGCGCCGATCCCGTCGCTGCTGAGCGTCTCGGCCGTCCACCACCACCTGGTGCGCGACCGGACCCGCACCCAGGTCGGGCTCGTCGTGGAGACGGGTGACGCCCGCGAGGTGCACCACATGGCCGCCCTGTGTGGCTTCGGTGCCGCCGCGATCAACCCGTACATGGCGTTCGAGTCCATCGAAGACATGGTGGACCGCGGCATCATCACCGGCATCACCAGCGACCAGGCCAAGGCCAACTACACCAAGGCTGCAGGCAAGGGCGTGCTGAAGGTGATGTCCAAGATGGGCATCTCCACCCTGGCGTCCTACACCGGCGCCCAGCTGTTCCAGGCCATTGGCATCAGCCAGCAGGTGCTCGACGACTACTTCACCGGACTGCACTGCCCGGTTGGCGGGATCGACCTCGAAGACATCGCCGCCGACGTCGCCTCGCGGCACGCCCTGGCCTACCTGGATCGCCCCGACGAGCGCGCCCACCGCGAGCTCGAGGTCGGCGGCGAATACCAGTGGCGCCGTGAGGGTGAGTACCACCTCTTCAATCCCGACACCGTGTTCAAGCTGCAGCACGCCACCCGCACCGGCCAGTACTCGATCTTCAAGGAGTACACCAAGCTGGTCGACGACCAGAGCGAGCGCTTCGCCTCGCTGCGCGGGCTGCTGAAGTTCCGTACCGGCGACGACGCCGTCCGGCCACCCGTCTCGATCGACGAGGTCGAGCCCGTCTCGGAGATCGTCAAGCGATTCTCCACCGGCGCAATGAGTTACGGCTCGATCTCCGCCGAGGCGCACGAAACGCTGGCCATCGCGATGAACCGTCTCGGCGGCCGTTCCAACTCCGGTGAGGGCGGCGAATCCGTCGACCGCTTCGACCACGACGCGAACGGCGACTGGCGTCGCAGCGCCATCAAGCAGGTGGCGTCCGGCCGGTTCGGCGTGACAAGCCACTACCTGACCAACTGCACCGACATCCAGATCAAGATGGCGCAAGGTGCGAAACCCGGTGAGGGCGGCCAGCTTCCGGGTCACAAGGTGTACCCGTGGGTCGCCGAGGTACGGCACTCGACGCCTGGCGTCGGGCTGATCTCGCCGCCGCCGCACCACGACATCTACTCCATCGAGGATCTGGCGCAGCTGATCCACGACCTGAAGAACGCCAACCCGAGTGCTCGCGTGCACGTGAAGCTGGTGTCCGAGAACGGTGTTGGCACCGTCGCGGCAGGCGTCTCCAAGGCGCACGCCGACGTGGTGCTGATCTCCGGCCACGACGGTGGCACCGGCGCCACCCCGCTCACCTCGCAGAAGCACGCGGGCGCCCCGTGGGAGTTGGGGCTGGCCGAGACGCAGCAGACCTTGCTGCTCAACGGACTTCGCGACCGTATCGTCGTGCAGGTCGACGGTCAGCTCAAGACGGGCCGCGACGTCGTCGTCGCCGCGCTGCTCGGCGGCGAGGAGTTCGGCTTCGCGACCGCCCCGCTGGTGGTGGCCGGGTGCATCATGATGCGGGTGTGTCACCTCGACACGTGCCCCGTCGGCGTCGCCACCCAGAACCCGTTGCTGCGCGAGCGGTTCAACGGCAAGCCCGAGTTCGTCGAGAACTTCTTCCGGTTCATCGCAGAAGAAGTACGGGAACTCATGGCGCAGTTGGGCTTCCGCACCGTCAACGAGATGGTCGGGCAGGTCGGCGCGCTGGACACCAAGCAGGCGGCTGCGCACTGGAAGGCCCACAAGCTGGACCTGTCGCCCGTGCTGGTCGAGCCCGACTCGGCGTTCATGAATCAGGACCTGTACTGCAGCTCGCGGCAGGACCACGGGCTGGACAAGGCGCTCGACCAGCAGCTGATCGCGCAGAGCCGCGAGGCCCTCGACACCGGGACCGCGGTCAAGTTCAGGACCAGCATCGCCAACGTCAACCGTACGGTCGGCACCATGCTCGGCCACGAGCTGACGAAGGTCCATGGCGGGCAAGGACTTCCCGACGGCACCATCGACATCACCTTCGACGGGTCGGCGGGCAACAGCTTCGGTGCGTTCCTGCCCAAGGGCATTACGCTGCGCGTCTACGGTGACGCCAACGACTACGTCGGCAAGGGTCTGTCCGGCGGACGCATCGCGGTGCGACCGTCGGAGTCCGCGCCGGCAGACTTCGCCGCCGAGGACAACATCATCGCGGGCAACGTGGTGCTGTTCGGTGCCACCAGCGGTCAGGCCTTCCTGCGGGGTCAGGTCGGCGAGCGCTTCGCGGTGCGAAACTCCGGCGCCCATGCGGTGGTCGAGGGTGTGGGTGACCACGGCTGCGAGTACATGACCGGCGGCAAGGTGGCGATCCTCGGACCCACCGGCCGCAACTTCGCCGCGGGAATGTCCGGCGGCATCGCCTACGTGTACGACCAGCACGGCACGCTGTCCGACAACCTCAACGGCGAGATGGTCGAACTCGAGCGGCTGGACGGCGACGACGTCGAGTGGCTGCACGAGATCCTCCAAGCGCACGTCGACGCCACCGATTCGGCCGTCGGCCAACGGATCCTCTCCGATTGGGAGTCTCAACTGAAGCACTTCGTGAAGGTCATGCCGCGCGACTACCGGTCGGTCCTGACCGCGATCGCCGAAGCCGAACGCAACGGTGAAGACGTCAACACCGCGATCATGGCGGCGGCTCGTGGCTGACCCGCGCGGATTCCTCAAGCACACCCACCGCGAGACGCCTCAGCGTCGGCCCGTCCCGCTGCGGCTTCGCGACTGGAACGAGGTCTACGAGGACTTCTCCCACGACGTGCTGCAGGACCAGGCCGCCCGGTGCATGGATTGCGGTATCCCGTTCTGCCACAACGGATGTCCGCTGGGCAACCTGATCCCCGAGTGGAACGACCTGATCTTCAAGGACAGGTGGCGCGACGCCATCGAGCGGCTGCACGCCACCAACAACTTCCCGGAGTTCACCGGGCGGCTGTGCCCGGCCCCGTGCGAGGCGTCGTGCGTCCTTGGCATCAACCAGGATCCGGTGACCATCAAGCAGGTCGAGGTCGAGATCATCGACAACGCCTTCGACGAGGGCTGGGTGCTTCCGCTTCCGCCGCACCGGCTGACCAACAAGAAGGTCGCGGTCGTCGGATCGGGTCCCGCGGGTTTGGCTGCGGCACAACAGCTGACGCGGGCGGGCCATCAGGTCACGGTGTTCGAGCGCGCCGACCGCATCGGTGGTCTGCTGCGCTACGGCATCCCCGAGTTCAAGATGGAGAAGCGCCACATCGACCGCCGCCTCGAGCAGATGGCGGCCGAGGGCACGACGTTCCGCACCGGTGTCAACGTCGGCGTCGACCTCACCGCAGCGCAGCTGCGGCTGAACTACGACGCCGTGGTGCTCTCCGGTGGGGCCACCGACTGGCGCGACCTGCCGATCCCCGGCCGCGAACTCGACGGCATCCACCAGGCGATGGAGTACCTGCCCTGGGCCAACCGGGTGCAGAACGGTGACCCCGTCGTCGGCGAGGACGGCGAACCGCCGATCACCGCCAAGGGCAAGAAGGTCGTCATCATCGGCGGCGGCGACACCGGCGCGGACTGCCTCGGCACGTCGCACCGACAGGGCGCGGCCAGCGTGCACCAGTTCGAGATCATGCCGCGGCCACCCGAGGAGCGCGCCGACTCGACGCCGTGGCCGACCTACCCCCTGATGTACCGCGTCGCCTCGGCACACGAAGAGGGCGGCGAGCGTGTGTTCTCGGTCAACACCGAGGAGTTCATCGGCGTCGACGGCCACGTCACCGCGCTCAAGGTGCACGAAGTCGAGATGCGCGACGGCAGGTTCGCCAAGGTTGAGGGCAGCGACTTCGAGTTGGAAGCCGACCTGGTTCTGCTGGCGATGGGCTTCGTCGGTCCCGAGAGGCAGGGTCTGCTGACCGACCTGCGGGTCGAGTTGACCGACCGCGGCAACGTAAAGCGCGACGACGACTTCCAGACCTCGGTGCCCGGTGTTTTCGTCGCCGGTGACATGGGTCGCGGGCAGTCGCTCATCGTGTGGGCGATTGCCGAGGGCCGGGCTGCGGCCTCGGGCGTCGACCGCCACCTCATGGGTCGCACCGCACTCCCCGCGCCAATCAAGCCGACGGCCGCTCCCCAGCGCTAGGGGATCGTCCCGTTCCCGTCGCCAGTGTGAAACTGGCGACGAGACGCTCCGGAAACGCGTCGCTAGATTCACGGTAGACGGGCTCGCGGCGCCTCACTAACCACATGAGTCACACCAGAAACATCCGATCTTTTCGTCGGCGCGTCCTCTGGTGTTAGCCAGATCACAGGTGTCTAATGATTCTCGGGGTTCGTGCACTAGTGTGAGCCCACGGTGAAGCAAGACGACCGCAGGAGTACACCGTGTACATCAATCCAATCGCTCGCTCGCGAATGGGCCGTATGGCCTGGTCACTGTTCCGTCACCCGGTCCGCAGCCGCGACTTTCCGGCCAAGCACGAGCGTCTAGTGACCGCCGCCGAACTCGTCCGGTACGGCGTCTAACTCAACCTCATCGCGCCGGTGTCGAGGCGCGGAAGTTTGCTTAGTCGATTTATCTACCTGGCCGTCAGTAACCGCTACAGCGTGATGCGCTCGCGACTGCGGTGCGCATCGCCGGTCACCGCGTCGAAGAAGTAGGTCCGCTCCGGCGGCAACGCCAACCCGACGCGCGTCCCCGGATCCAGCTGCGTGCCAGCCGGGACATGCACGATCACCCTGGTCTCGTCGTCGACGATCGCGGTGACCAGCGCGTGGCTGCCGAGCGGCTCGACGAAGTCGACGCGGGCGGGCACCATTCCGTCGGCCACGGTGGTGTGCACCTCCAGGTGCTCGGGTCGCGCGCCGACCGTCACCGGACCGTTCGGCGTCGCCACCGCGGTGATCGCCGCACCGCCGACGTGCAGCGTGCCGTCTCGGACGACGCCCGGCAGCAGGTTCATCGGCGGACTGCCCATGAACGCCGCGACGAACGTGTTGGCCGGTCGGTTGTAGATGTCGTCCGTGGTGCCGATCTGCTGCACCTCGCCACGGGACATGACGCACAGCCGATCGCCGAGCGTCATCGCCTCGACCTGGTCGTGGGTGACGTAGATGGAGGTGACGGGAAGCTCCCTGTGCAGCCGCTTGAGATCGCCACGCACCTGGTTGCGCAGCTTCGCGTCCAGGTTCGACAGCGGCTCGTCGAGCAGGAACGCTTGCGGCTTGCGCACCAACGCGCGCCCCATGGCCACGCGCTGACGCTGCCCACCCGAGAGCTGACCGGGCTTGCGGTCGAGGAGCTCGCCGATCTCCAGCAGGTCGGCCGTCTCGCGGACTCGCCGCTCGATCTCGGCCCGCGGCGTCCGGCGCTGCCGCAAGCCGTACGCCAGGTTCCGGTACACCGTCATGTGCGGATACAGCGCGTAGTTCTGGAACACCATCGCGATGTCGCGCTCACCGGGCGCCAACCCGTTGACCACGGAGCCGCCGATCCTGATCTCGCCCGAGGTGGGCTTGTCCAGCCCCGCCAGCAGGCGCAGCGCGGTGCTCTTGCCACACCCCGACGGCCCGACCAAGATCAGGAACTCGCCGTCGGCAACCGTGAGGTTCAGCCCTTTAAGGGCCACGGTGTCACCCGATCGGTCGCCCGCGTACTTCCGTACGACGTCTCGAAACTCGACTTCTGCCAACGTAATCCCCTCAACCCTTGATTCCGGTACTGGCGACCGACTGGACGAAGTACCTCTGTGCGCCGATGAACACCAGCAGCATCGGCAGCAGGCTCATCACGTTCGCCGCCATCAGCAGCGGCCACTTGACCCGGTGGGCACCCTGAAAGTAGCTCAGCCCCAACGGGATCGTCATCTGATCCTGGGACGTGATGACGATCAACGGCCATAGGAAGTCGTTCCACGACGTCAACACCGTCAGCGCGGCGAGGGTCGACATCGCAGGCAGCGACAGCGGCAGCACGATCTTGAACAGGACGCCGAGCCGTGACGTTCCGTCCACGCGAGCGGCCTCTTCGAGTTCCACCGGAACGGTTTGAAAGAACTGACGCAGGAAGAAGATGCCGAATGCGGTCGCCAGATTGGGCAGCATCAACGCCCCGATGTGGTCGATCCCGAGGCCCTCCCACACGTTGTCGCCGAACCACTTCACGATGAGGAACACCGGAATCATCGTGACTTGGAACGGCACCATCAGGGTCGCCATCAGCGTGACGAACAGCGCTCCGCGGCCGAGGAATCGGATGCGGGCGAAGGCGTAGCCCGCGAGGCTGCAGACGACCAGGTTGCTGATCAGCACCACCACCGTGACCATCGCGCTGTTCAGGAAGAAGTGGCCGAACGGTGCCGCCGCCCACGCCTCCGTGTAGTTCTCGAAGCGTGGCCGCTCGGGCAGCAGCACCGGCGGGAAGTGGTTGGTCTCGGCCTCGGTCTGCAGCGACGTGACGAGCATCCACAGCAGCGGCAGGATCAGGACGAAGGTCATCGGGATGAGCACCAGATGCCACGGACTGAACGGCAGCCTGAACTTGCGCTCCCTGCGGGACGACGATGGCTCGGACGCAACGGTTTTCGTCGGGGGCAGCTCCGTCGTCGTCATCAGTTCTGCACGTGCTTCCGTGCGAGCCGGAACTGGACGGCCGTGATGATCAGAATGACGACGAACAGGGCGTACGCCATCGCCGCGGCGTATCCGGCGTCGAAGTGCACGAAGGCCCGATCCCACAGGTAGTAGACGATGACCGTGGTGGCCCGAAGGGGGCCACCCCGGGTGGTGGCGTAGACCTCGTCGAACAGTTGCAGCGCGTTGATCGTCAGCCACACCAGGAGGAACAGGTTCGCGGGACCGAGCAGCGGCACCGTGATGGTCCGAAAGCGGGTGAACGCGCTCGCACCGTCGATCATCGCCGCCTCGTGCAACTCGGCCGGAACACCCTGCAGTGCAGCGAGATACACGATCACCGAGAACCCCGTCCACCCCCAGATCGTCATGGCGACGATGACGAACAGCGCTTGCGACGGCGACGCCAGGAAGGGTTGCGACGAGATGCCGACCGCGTTGAGTCCGGCGTTGACCAGCCCGTAGTCACGGTCGGTGAGCCACAGGAAGATGATGCCCTGCGAGATCGTCGAGACCGCCATGGTGATGTAGGCGGCCGTTCGGTACACCGAGATGAAGCGCACCGACCGGTTCATCGCCGCCGCGACGAACAGACCGACGAGCATCGTGCCGGGAACGAATAGGGCGGTATAGACGATCGTGTGCTTGATCGCCTCGACGAAGACGGGGTCCTCGGCGAGCTTTCGGTAGTTGGCGAGGCCGACCCATGGCGTCTGCGGCCGCAACAGGTCGGACTGCTGGAACGACAGCTGCAGCGACATCAGCACCGGCAGCAGCCCGAAGATGCCGATCAGCACCGCCGCAGGGCTGGCCAGCGCCCATCCCGCCGCGGTGTCGGTGCGGCTCAGTCGTCCCAGCAGTGACGGCATGCCCTCTCCCGTCCTACTTCTCGGCCAGGGCCGCGTCGGCGGCCGTGGCGGCGGAGTTCAGCGCGTCCGCGGGTTGTTCCTTGCCGAGCATCACCGACACGATCGCCTGTCCCAGCGCCTCGGAGACGTCGGGGTACTGCTCGACCGTCGGCCGGACCTTCTTCACGTTCTCGAGATTCTCGACGAACGTCGCGGTGCCTGGGACGTTTTCGTTGAGCTTGGTGAGTACCGACTGGTCCTGGCCGACCGACGTGCGGATGGGCAGATCGCCGGTGCCCAGCGAGAACGCCTTGACCTGCTCGGGCGCCGACAGCCACTTCACGAAGTCGACGGCTGCCTTCTTCTTTGCGTCACCGTTGTCGAACGTGACCCAGTTGTCCGGGCCCGCGATGGTCTGATGGCCACCGCTCGAGCCGGCAAACGTGGGCATCACCTGTACGCCGTAGGAGATGTCCGACAGCTGGCTCAGATCCCATGGGCCGGTGATCAGCATCGCGACCTTGCCGCTGTTCATCAGCTTCGGCCCGTTCTCGTTGGTGGTGTCGAGGTACACCGACTTGTCGTTGACCGCCATCTGCTGCAGCACGGTCAGCGCCTTGACGCCCTCCGGGGAGTTGAACGTCGCCTTGGTGTCGTCGGAGTTGAGGATGTCGCCGCCGGCCTCCCACAGCATCGGAAGGTAGTGCCACACAGTGTCTTCACTGCCGTCGGCGGGAATCAGCCAGCCGTACTGCCCCTTCGTGGGGTCGGTCAGCTTGGCGGCGGCGGCCCGGAAGTCGTCCCACGTCCAGTCCTTCGTCGGAGGTGCGACACCGGCGTCGGCGAACAGCTTCTCGTTGTAGACGATCGCGAGGTTGTCCACCAGCGCGGGCACGCCGACGATCTTGTCGCCAACCGTTGCCGCCTCCCGCTCGGCCGGGTAGAAGTCGTCCCACTTCCAGTCGGGGTTCTTGACCTCGTCGGCCATGTCGACGACCTGGGGGATCTGGGCGATGTTCGGCGACCACGAGCCGAACATGTACGCGACGTCGGGTGCGCTCCCGCCCCGCACCGCGGTGAGGACCTTTTGCAGCACCAAGTCGTTGCTGGAGTACAACTCACTGACCTTCACGTCGGGATGGTCCTTGTTGTACTGGGCGACGAGGCCCTTGAACACCTCACCCTCGGTGTCCTGATAGCCGTGCCAGACCGCGATCTCGGTCGGGCCCGACGGCGACGGGCCACCGCCACCGCACGCCGTGAGAACGAAGGCGAGGATGGCGACCAATGCGGTGTAGAGCCGTGATCGGGTCATGTGTGGCACTCCTTGTTGGGTTCTCATGGCGCGAGCGTGGTGCGGAGCGGTTCGGGGAGCAGGTCACCGTGCGCGACGGTCAGGTCGTCGCACAGCTTCCAGATCTGGTCGACGGTCAGCGTCGCCGCGGTGTTCGGGTCGACCATGGCCGCTGCCCGCACCAACCGGGGATCCCCGTTGACTGCAGCCCGGACCGCGAGTTCGACCGGTCCGAGGAAGTTTCGGTTGAGCGCGGCGCACTGCGGAGGCAGGTCGCCCACCTTCGTGGGGTGGGCGCCGAGCGCGTCAAGCAGGGTGGGCACCTCGACGGCCAACCCGTTGGGGAGATTGGTGATCAGGCCGTCGTTCACCACGTTGGCGGAGATGACGCGCGGCGTTCCGGTCTCGAAGGAGTGAATCACCTGGGGCGCGTACTCGGTCGACTCGGTGTCGATGTCCAGCGTCGAGGTCCCGGCGAGTTCGGAACGCACCCTGGCGTATTCGGCGAGATTGGCCTCACTGATGCGCACGTAGGCACCGACGTCGAGGCGCAGCCGGTCGACCTCCTCGGGGTGGCGCAGGTACCACGGGACGTACTCGCTGGAGTGCTCGCTGGTCTCGGTGGGGTAGTAGCCGAGCCTGCGGTACATGTCGACCCGCACCCGCCTGCGCAGCTCCGGATCGGCGGCGATCCGTTGGTCAAGAAGCGGATACAGGCTCTCCCCGTTGCGCTCCCAGTTCAGCACCCAAGCCTGGTGGTTGACGCCGGCCGACCAGTACGACACCTCGTCGAACGGCACGTCGACGATCTCGCACAGCCCCACCATCGTCCAGTAGACCGAGTGGCACAGCCCGAGCACCTTCAGCTTTGGCGCCACGTGATGCAGGTACGTCACGTTCATGGCCATCGGGTTGGTGTAGTTCAGCAGCCACGCATCGGGGCACACCTCCAGCATGTCCTTGGCGATGCCCGCCAGCACGGGGAACGTCCGCAGGCCGCGGAAGATGCCGCCGATGCCGATGGTGTCGCCGATGGTCTGATGCAGGTCGTACTTCTCCGGAATGTCGAAGTCCCGCACCGTCGCGTCGTGCATGCCGACCTGGATGACGTTGATGACGTAGTCGGCACCGGCCAGTGCCCGCCGACGGTCGGCGACGGCCACCACCTCGGGATGCGCGCCAGCCGCGCTGGCGGTGGCGTTGGCGATCGCCTCGGCGGTCTGCAGGCGCTCGGGGTCGATGTCGTGGAGCACCACGCGGACCGAGCCGAGTTCGGGGAACGAGAAGACGTCGCCGAGGAGTTCGCGGGTGAATTCGACGCTGCCTGCGCCGATGATGACGATGGTGGGCTTCATCCCTGGTTCCTCGTGTCTGCGCGAACGGCGGCGGGGTCCACGACGGCCGGCGTCGGTGCCTCACCGCGTCGCTCGTCGGCGTAGACCATCAGAGTCGAACCCACCAGTGCCAGAACGATTCCGATCGCGCCGTACGGGGTGGGCAACGTCTGATACGCGATCAACGAGATGATCACGGTCAGCGCCGGGGCGAGAGCATTCGTGGTCGGAGCGACGATGGAGGCCTTGCCGCGGGCGAGGGCCATCACCAGGAACAGCGCGCCGATGGCGTTGAGGACCTGTGTGCCAGCGGCCAACGCGGGTGCCTGCCAGGGGAAGTCGGTGGGGATCCCGCCGAGGGAGATCAGGGCGACCGGGATCAGGAGCAGGCCGCTGATGGTCATCCACCCGAACGTGGTGGCCTCGTTGACGCCGATCGTCGCGGTCTTTCGCATGAAGTACGCCTGCACGCCCCACGCCACGCAGATCACGATCGCCAGCAGCAGCCACGGGCCCGACGATCCCTCGGACTCACCGCCGGTGATGGTGAACAACACGATGGCCGCGAGCGCCATCACGAGCCCGACGACGGCGAGCACCGGAATGCGCTCGCGGAGAAGCACCATCGCCATCACGACGGTAATGGCCGGGGAAATCGAGATGATCGGGAAGATCAGGTAGGCGGGGCCCATGGTCAGCGCCTGGAAGAGCGCGAGTTGGCCGCCCGCACCGGTGAGCCCGATCAGCAGTCCGTAGATCGTGGCGGCCGGGCGTCGGTCCCACCGTTGGCCGCGCAGGATGACGGCGGCGGGGATGATCATCGTCAACGCCCAGATGGCGTAGATCATCTCGTCGGGATAGCCGTACTTCGTCGCGGGGAGTGCGGAGAACGCGCCCCACACGCCCCAGAACAGGACGAGGAGCGTCGCGTAGAAGATCCAGCTGCGGGTGTGCCCGGTGGCGGGGGTGGTGGTCATGGCGTTCTCACTTCTTCGAAGGTCGTTGCATTGACAGCTAATTGGCGCACCGCATCGCTGCTCAGCGGCTGACCCCAGTGTTTGGCGGCATACAGTGCGGCGCCCAATGCGGGATCGAGTAGCGGACGTCGCAGGTCGTAGTTGGCAGGCTGGCCCGCCATCGCGCCCACGAACAGCTCACGGAAGTCGTCGTCGGAGAACATCCCGCCCGAATACGACACCGGCAAGGTTTCCTCGTCGGTGAAGCCGACCAGGGTGCGGGTGGTGTCGACCAGCGTGACGAGTTCGTCGACGGCGTCGACGAGGATCTTCGCCGCCACCGGGTCCTGCTCGCGGGCGGCCTGGCAGACCGTCGTCGCGAGGGCGGCGATGGACGTGCGGTTGCCGCTCCAGGTGTCGATGACGAGGCTGACGACGTCGAGATCGCCGGCGAGTTGCAGCCGCTCCGTGAGGAGGGCGTAGAGCGGGCCTCGGCTCAGCCGGCCGTCACTCATCCGGCTGAACGCGTTGAGACCCTGGGTGGCAACCCAATACGCCGATCCCTCGTCGCCGAACAGCTCGCCCCAGCCGCCGACGCGGTGTCCCACGCCCTGGCGTTCGCCGTAGGTCATGGAGCCCGTGCCGCTGATGACGTTGATGCCGTCCTCGCCGGCCAACGACCCGGCCCAGCCGCAGACCATGTCGTTGTCGCAGCTGTACCGGTCGTGTCCGAGGACGTGGCTGGGAACCGCGTCGAGCTTGTCGACGTCGGCGCTGGCCTCGCCGTAGCCGGGGAGACCGAAGAAGGCCGCCGTGATGTCCGACGCCACGATGCCCGCCTGCGTGCAGACGTCCGTGACGCCCTGTGTAAGTGAACTTTCCACGACGTCGAAGTTGGAGTTGAAGTAGTAGGACGGTGGTGCGGTGGCACGTGCCAGGATCCGACCGTCCGAGTCGATCAGGGCGAACGCGGTCTTGGATCCTCCGCCGTCGACGCCGAGATACCTAGGCATGGGCGGTACCGCCTGTCATCGGGTGGATGGTGACACCCTTCACGACGCGGCTGACCTCACCGGACGGGAACGGGTTGTCGGGAGTCTTGCGATACTCCAGCGAGGTGAACAGCGCGACGTACTGCGCGAACACCAAGTAGGGCAGCGCTACCAACGCGTCGTCCAGCCCGACCAGGCCGGGAAGTACAACGGCTGGACCGTATTTCGCCGGAATCGGCTCGGTGCTGAGCACGGTGACGGCGTCCTGCCCGAGCTGGCCTCGGATCTCGGCGATGATGTCGAGATCGTAGAGCCGGGTGTGGGGGTCGGTCGAGACGTAGACCACGACGAGCGTGTCGGCGTCCAGGACGGACTTGGGTCCGTGGCGGAATCCCAGGGGTGAGTCGAAGTAGGTCACCACCTCGCCCGCGGTCAACTCCAGCAGCTTGAGGGCGGACTCCCGGGAGAGGCCCTCCAATGGTCCGCTGCCCAGGTAGACGAAGCGCTGCTTCTTGGTCTGGGTCAATGCGCGGATGTCGGATTGAAGGTCGACGACGTGCTGGGCGGCGTTGGCAAGCGCGTCGGCGTCGCCGGGGGAGGCGGGGCCGAGTAACAGCAAGCAGGACAACAGCATCGAGGTCAGGCTCGACGTCATCGCGAAGCCGACGTCGTTGGTGCGCTCCGGCATGAACACGACCAATGAGTTGGCCCGGCCGGCGTGAGCCTGCCCTAGTTTGCCGTCCCGGTCGCAGGTGAGGATCAGATGCCACACCTCGTCGACCAGTTCGTCGGCCAGCGCCGTGGTCGCCAGACTCTCTGGGCTGTTTCCGGACCGGCCGAAGGAGACCATCAGAGTTGGGGTTTCGCGTTCCAGGAAGTTCAGTGGCCCGGCGACGATGTCGGTCGTCGGAATGGCCTCGACGCGACGCTTGAGGTGCCGACGAAGCGCCGGTGCGGCAATCTCACCGGCGAACGCCGAGCTGCCCGCCCCGGTCAAGATGATCCGCAGGTCCGGCCGGGCGACGAGCTCGGCGAGGAAGCGAGTGGCGTCCTCGTCGGTACGCCCGGCGACCTCGCGCCACGCGTCGGGCTGCTGCCCGATCTCGAGAATGGTTGCGCCGCCGTCTTCTTGGGCGGGAATCGTGGTCATTGGGCTGCTCCAGTGGTCAGGCACGCACGTGCGTACGGTCGAATGGCGTCGCGGATCCGGTCGATTACCAAAGCCTGCGGGACGGGCTCGAGCTGGCCTGCTCGAATGCGGTCGTACTGGCCGGGCAGGAACTGGCTGATCAACGGCAGCGGCACGCCCGTGCGGTCCAAGTTCTCCAGGAGGGTGCGTCTGGCCGCGTCCACCTCGGGGTCGGCCCAGTAGTAGCGCAGCCGATCGCTGTAGCTATATCGGCGGGCGGTTCGCTGCTCACGCGGTCCGGCGATTCCCCCGTCGCTGCGCTCGCCCCCGGCCTCGTAGTAGCCCTCCCAATACTTGGGTTCGGCCAGCATCCGGCGCTCGACGACCTCGATTAGGTTCGACCGTGAGGTGCGCGGCACCAGCTCCGCCTCAATCATCGCGAGCGCGAACAGCGCCTCACGCATCGCGAACGTCAGGCCGGGCCCCACCTTGAGGATCGCCCAGTGGTCCTCGACGAGCTCCCGAAGCTGTTCGGGGCGTTGATAATCGGTGGAGTGCGCCTCGAAGACGAGGTTGGCCTCGGTGTCGAGCACGGTGCGCAGTTCCACGGTCGCATCGCGGCGGTAGTCGAACACGTTGACGTGGTCGAATTCGACGCCGGGTTGAACCACCAACGCGACGACGCGGGGCCAGACGTCGCCGAGGCCGAGTTCGGCGAAGGCCGACCGGTGCGCGTCGATGGTCCGGCGAGCGCGGTCGGCGGGCGTCGGGGTGAGGTGGTCGAGCGTTTCGTGGGCACCGCCGGGAACGGGAACCTCGGTACCTATGACGTACACCGGGCCTGGCGATCCGATGCGGTGCGCGGTGTCCTCGGCGACGCGCATGAGTCGTGCCGACCGACTGGCGACGACCTCGTCGGCAAGCACGTCGGGATCGTCCGCACACGACATGCTGCAATCCAGGTGAATCTTGGTATACCCCGCCTCGACGTAGGCGGCGATCAGGACGTCGGCCTTCTCCATTGCGGCGGAGGATGATTCGAGTTGCCAGCGGTTGGGGCCAAGGTGGTCACCACCCAGGACGACGCGGTCCCTCGCGAAGCCCGTGTCGTCGGCGATGCGCAGCACCAGATCGCGGAACTCGGCTGGCCGCAGCCCCGTGTACCCGCCGTACTGGTCTACCTGGTTGGAGGTGGCCTCGATCAGCACGTAGCTGCCGTCGGCGGTGGCCTGCACCATTGCGGCCTCGACCACGGTGGGGTGAGCCGAGCAGACGGAGTAGACGCCGACCGGGTGACCGGCCTTGTGGCTGGCGACCGTCTGGGCCAACCAGTCGACGCGTTGCAGTGTGTCGGTCATCGGGCACCACCGCTCGGCACGGGCCTCGGTGCGACGGCACGGCACAGCTCGGCAACGGTGTCGGCGATCGCGGTGCGTGCGGCGGCCAGGGCTCGGCGTGGATCGCTGGCCGCGGGATTCGCCGCGAGTGACTCGCGCAGGGCGCCGGTGTATGCGACGTTGAGGGCTGTTCCGACGTTGACCTTCCGAATGCCCGCCTCGGTGGCCAGGCGGAGTTGGTCGTCGGACACTCCCGAGGAACCGTGCAGCACCAGGGGCGCCTCTACCGCTGCCGCAAGGCGGCGGATCAGCTCGACGTCGAGTTCGGCGTCGCGCGTGGTCATCGCGTGTGAGCTGCCGACCGCAACGGCAAGGCCGTCGACCCCGGTCGCCTTGGCGAAGGATGCCGCCTCCTCGGGATCGGTGCGGACGCCGAAATCGTGCGCTCCGCCCTTGCCGCCGACCTCGCCCAGTTCGGCCTCGATCCACAGCTCGGCGCGGTGACCGAGTTCGACGAAGCCGTGAGTTCGCTCGACGTTCTCGTCGTAGGGCAGATGAGCGGCGTCGACCATGATCGAGCTGACGCCGAGGGCTGCGGCGGCATCGATTGCCTCGGTGATCAGCGTGACGTCCTGGAAGTGGTCGAGGTGGATCGCCAAGGGGGCAGGCGACTGCGCGGCGATCCGGGCACACGCCGAGACCAGCGGAGCCATGCGCCCACCATGGAACAGCACGGTGTTCTCGCTGATCTGCAGCAACGCCGCGACGCCTGCGCGCTCCACGCCCTCGGCGATGCCCTCGGCATGCTCGAGGGTGACGACGTTGAAGGCCAGGACGGCGCTCCCGTCGGCGGCGGCGGACGCAACGAGGTCGGCGGTGGCGGCCAGGCTCACTGGCTCACTCGCGGACGGGGGTGTGACGTGCGGAACATCTACTGATCATGGGAAGCTCGCTCAAAGCGCGCAATACAAGCGGGCAAAACGATCAGGAAAACTGATTGTGGCCCGCCCCGGCCCGAGGAGTGTTCAGCGATGTCGATCAAGCGCACTGACCGCATGCGCGAGGTGCTGTCCCTGCTACGGGACCGCGGCGAGGTCGGGTCCCAGGTGCTGTGCAGCGAGCTCAAGGTGTCGGTGGCGACCCTGCGCCGCGACCTCAACGAACTCGAGGAGCAGGGGTTGCTCGTCCGCACCCACGGCGGCGCAAGGGCCCTCGACCCGAGCGGCAGCGAGATTCCGGTGCGGCTGCGAGACCATCGGATGGTCGCCATCAAGCGGCGCATCGCCCACCGCGCGGCCGCGCTGATCCCGGCGGGCCCGCAGGCCGTCGCGCTCACCGGCGGCGTCACGACGGGGGAGGTGGCCAGGTCGCTCAAGGGGCGGCCCAACATGACCATCGTGACGAACTCGCTGACGATCGCGGCCGACTGCGCCGTCGACGCGCACATGAAGGTGATCGCCACCGGCGGGTTGGTGCGCGCGAATACCCTTGAGGCCGTTGGCCCGATGTCAGAACACGCGTTCCAGGTGATCACCGTCGGCACCGCGGTTCTCGGTGCCGACGGCATGTCCGCGGAGATCGGCGCCACCACCTACGACGAGGCGGAGGCACGCACGGCGATCGCGATGGCCGCCAACGCGCAACGCGTCGTCGTCGCCGTCGACGGATCCAAGATCGGGAAGGTGACCCTCGCGAAGATGGTGCCGCTGAGCGAGATTCACCATCTGGTCACCGACTCGACCGCGAACCCCCAACAGCTGGAACGCATTGCGGCCGCGGGCGTGCACGTCCACGTCGTTGCGGTCGACGACGACGCGTGACGCTCAGGGCGTGGTGAGCAACCCCGAGTCGCGGATGGCCTCGGCCAGGGGTTCCAGGACGGCCGGGTCGTACGGCGGCGGCAGGTAGATGATCGCGAGGTCGAGACCCTCGGCGCCGAGCGCGACGCAATCCTCCACCACTGCTTGGTAATTGCGGTCCTCGCCGAGGCGGACGTGCGCCGAGAGGGTGATCTCCTTCGGGTCGCGGCCGATGTCCTTGCAGCGGGCCGCGAGCACGTCGCGCTTCTGGGCGAACTCCGCGGGCGTTCCGCCGACGAAGTTCCAGTGGTCGGCGTACTTGGCGGTGAGCGGGAGGGTGCGCTTCTCGCCGCTGCCGCCGATGCAGATCGGCGGGTGCGGCTGCTGGGGGCCCTTCGGCTCGTTGCGGGCGTCCTTGAGCTGGTAGTACTTGCCATCAAAAGTCGTGAGGTCGTTGCTCAGCAGGCTGGTGAGCACCTCACAGGCCTCCTCAAAGCGGTCGAAGCGCTCCTTGAGGGTGCCGAGCTCGATGCCGTAGGCGCCGGACTCCTCCTCGTTCCACCCGGCTCCAATGCCGAGCTCGAGGCGCCCGTTGGAGATGACGTCGAGCGCGGACGCCATGTTGGCCAGCACGGCGGGGTGGCGGTAGTGGATACCGGTGACCAGCACGCCGACCCGAAGCCGCTTGGTGGCCTGCGCCAGCGCGGTCAGGGTGATCCAGCCCTCGAGGCAGGGGCCGGAGGAGTCCGAGAAGATCGGGTAGAAGTGGTCGAACGTCCAGCCGGACTCGAAGACGTCGATGTCGTCGGCGGTCTGCCAAATCGGCAGCATTTCCGACCACGTGGTGTTTTGGGGGGATGTCTTGAAGGCGAATCGCACTCAACCAACCCTAGACCCGCATCCTGGATGGAGTCGATGAGTTTCTTGGGCGGCCCGGGTCGGTATGGACATGATCGACATGACCCCCTTGGTTTCAAAAGCGTGCGAGCGGACCACCGACGTCCTGGCCGGAGTGACGGACGACCAGCTCGACGCGAGCACTCCGTGCGAGAAGTTGACGGTGCGCGAATTGGTGGCGCACGTGGGCGGGCTCGGCGTGGCGTTCGCCGCGGCGGCGCGCAAGGACTTCGGCGAGCTGACCGACAGTCCACCCGGCGACGGCGGCTACCAGCTAGACGCCGACTGGCGCTCGCAGTACCCGGCAAACCTGGCCTCCCTCGCCAACGCGTGGCGCGACCCAGGCGCGTGGGATGGCATGACCCGCGTCGGCGGCGTCGACCTGCCAGGCGAGGTGTGCGGCATGGTGGGGCTGACCGAGGTCGTCGTGCACGGCTGGGACGTGGCCGTGGCGACGGGTCAGGACTACGAGGTCGACGACGACGTGGCCGAGGCGGTGCACGCGCATCTGGCGAGCTTCACCGCGGCCGGCCCGGTGGAGGGGCTCTTCGGCGCCGCCGTCGAGATCGGGCCGGATGCAACGGTATTGGAGCGCGCGGTCGCCCTGAGTGGTCGGGATCCCCGGGTGCGGGCCTAGTCTTGGGTGCGTGACGGTCCCCGAGCCGAGTTGGCGTCGCAGCAGGCGCGACGGTTACCCGATGGGTGGCTCGACGTTGGTGCTGAAGTCGACCACGTCGCGGGCGGACGTCGATCTCGCGTGCACGATCGAGGACGGGCATGGTCGCGAAGTTGGCAGCGTGCAGGTGGTCCCGTCGAAGAGCAGCGGGTGGCGGCAGCTCGCCCAAATTCTCGGCAGTGGCTCGGCGGCGTCGTGGGAGTTCGTCATCCTGCGGGCGGACAGGACTCCGCTCCTCTACGTGCGCCGACCCCGGGTGAAGGGTTGGACGGACCGTCACGAGCGATTCGAGCTGCGAGATGCTTGGGGTCGCGACGTGGGTCGGCTCCTGCAGAACAACGGCTATCTGTCGGGTCTGCGGACGTTCGCGCTCCAGAGCGGTGGTAAGGACCTGGGGCGCACGACGTTCGACGACTGGCAACGCGTCGACGGCGCCTTCGGCGAGAATGCCCGGCGGACTGTCACCATTCTCGACGTGAACGACCGTGTCGTCGCAGGGATCACCGAACGGCGAACGACCATGCAGTTCATCGGCAACGACTTCTACGACTACACACTGGAATTCGAGTATCCGCCCTACGAACCGGTCGGAAGCCTGTGCCTCGTCGTGGCGCTGGCGGAGTACTTCCATCGCCGGTCCGAGCAGGGAGGAATGCTGAGGGGCGTTCCCGGGGTGTAGCCGTGTGCGGGTCGCGGCCCCCGGAGTGGCGGCATGATGCCCCCGCGAACTCGATATCACCGGCGATATTAGCCCGCACGGTGCATGGCTAGCTCGGCGCGACGAGCGACGTCAGTTCCGTTCCGTCGTCGGATAATTGGACGAGCGTGTCGTCGACCCGCCATACGTGAGCAAGTGAGTCGACCGCGGCTGGCAGCGTCCACAGCGTCTCGCAGGTGTTGCGGTCGCGGGCCTTGGCCACTAGGCCAGCCTTCCGGTTGGTGACCTCGAACACGAACACGGTGCCGTCACTTCCGAGGAAGTTGCCCATGTTGAAGTCGCACGCACCACCCTTCGCGCCGGTGCTCACGTCGTACTGCCGCCACATCGGAAAGGCATCACTGTCGTTCTCGTTGAGCAGGATCGAATCGTCTACGACGACTCTGTTTCCCGAGGGTATGTCGAACAACCATTTACCGTCGGGCGAGAACACGGCCGACTGGTTGCCCTCATAGCGTGCCACGATCGGAAGCGTTCCCGACTGGTCCGTGCCGGGTCTTCCCTGGATTCCCCCGTCGAGGTGCTTTCCAGTCGCGTCGAAGAACTGGACGCCCGTAAGCTTGTCGTCGACCTCTGTGACGGCGGCAAAGCCACCCGGGTAGAGGACGGTGACCTGGAGTTTGGTGCCGTCTCGTCCGTCGGGTTTCAACACGCGTCCGTCGCGGACGTCGAAAACCGTGGTGTTCCAATCCGATCTGTCTGTCGAGGCTTGAGTGGCGAGAGTCGTATCAATGTCGGCCGCTCCCACGACGGTCCCATCACCGGGTACGAACCACGTGGTCTCGGCGCGGTGACCGATGCCGTAGACACCTTGGGGTTCTGCGCTAGCGACGGCGTAATTTGCAATTTGTTCGACGACGAGGGGTCCGGGAAGGGCACGCAGGTCAGTTGGTCCGGTGTAGAGGATTTTGCCCGACTGGGCATCGATGACCCATGCCGTGGCGGCTAGTTCATAGCTCAGACACAACACATCGGTCGGTCCGTTGATGAAGCACCTCGGGAAATTGACGTCGGTGAGAAGCGGTACGGCGGGGAAGGCTGCCTGACCGCTCTTGACGTCGACTCCGGTCAACCACCACTGGGGGCTCGGTTCGCTGCCGCTCCGGGCGAGGAAGAACGCCTTGTCGCCGACCCTGCCGATGAACGGCCGGGGGCCAGACGGGTCGTTGCTCTCTGCAATTCGGCTTGGTTCAGCGCCGTCACGTGTTTGGGGTAGTCCGAGATCGGTGCTTGAGATGCGCCATCCTGGTACGGGCTTGTCTCGCATCGACGACGAGAGGTCGTTCCCTGCGTGGTGCCAAGTGCCGCGCGTAGCGAGCCGTCCGTCGTGTTTCCACCAGACGAAGACGCACACGACCACTGCAATGACGACTACCAGCGCAATTAGCACGAACCATGTTCGGCGGCGCTTAGGCCGACTCGGCTGCGTACCCCGTGGCGTGCTCATGCCGGAAGGCTGCGCGAGACATCCACGCCCGTGGAGGTGGCATGGGGTGAGTCACGCGGATTACCGGCAACAACAGTTGAATTCGCGACCATCGACGCATCGGGCCGCAGGACTGTTTTAATCGGAGTCACGCGCGTACCGGGTCGCGAAGATTTCAGCGGCGCGCGCTTCCGCGGTGTTGGGAGATGGCAACCCGACGGTGTATTCGAGGTAGCCGCTGGTGCTGACGCGATCGTGACCCATCGAGCGCAGGAGTTCTACTGCGACTGCATGTTGAGCCGCCTGCGACTTCTCCGATGCCAGACCTGCAATGACGACGATCTCCTCGGCCAGTTCGGTTTCCGTCATGTCCGTCGCACGCGCCGTCAGGTCAACTCGCTGAATCCGTCCGCCAAGGTCTGCGGTCGCCGCGACGCTGCCTTGAGGATTGGCCGCGGTGAACATCACCGTAGGGTTCGGATCGTCGTTCTCCATGTCTGCCAGGTCAGAAGGTGCAGTCGAACGATCGTCGATTTGGCTGTAGTCCAACTCGTCGTCGTCATCCCATGAGCCCTCAGCGATCACGAGCACCTCCAGTGCGGCCCTGGCGCATCACATTTCGCAGGCGTCGATGTCGCGGCGCGCGAGCCAGTCCGCATTTTGGTAATTGGCCGACGCCTCCGCCAACCGCACCGAAAGGTCATTTGACATCTTCCACAGCTTCTCAGCGGCGGCGTCTCTTGCCGTTTCCACATCTGAAACGGCCATGTTGCTCAACGCACACACGACTCCGTGGGTGGCCAGAACATTAGCCCCCAGATCGTTGACCGTTTCGCCGGCGACCTTGAGCTCCCCGGCGGCGGTCCCGTGCTTGGCTGAGATCTCGTCGATGAAGTCAGTCAGCACCGACAGGTTGTTCGTCATCTTGCTTCTCCGTTCAGGTTGTGGCGTCGGTCGAAACTATTTGGGCTGTAAGACGGGTGGTTCCGGATAGAACGGTGGCTCATAGGGAGCGTTGGCCTTGGTACGCGTCGGCAGGGTTCCATTCGTGCGCTCATCGCCGAAGGGTTCTCCACAGGGGAGTACGACGGGACGCCCCTGAGCGTCCGTCTGCTCTCCGAACAGTTGCTGCACCGATGCGCCGTGGTAGCGGCTCACGACCGCCCGTATCTTGTCGGCCTTGTCATAGGACTCGGCGACCAGTGCAGCCATGCTGACCTGGGCCATGCTGAGTTGCGTCGACGCAACGCCCGCGTCGGCGATCGCCTTCGCGATTGCACCGCCGGGGATGCTGTTCATCCAGGATGTTGCGGTGTCGTAATTTGCGAGGAAGTCGATGAGATCCTGCAGGCCGTCACGGGTTTCCTTGACCTTCTGCCCTAGGGCCTGCAGCAAGGGTCGCATCTCTTTCTCGCCCTCGGCGACTTCGAATGTTTGATGCCGGTGCTCGGCAGCCTTGAGCTTGTACGCGTCAGCGGCTGTGCCGTCCCACTGAGCGCGGTTGTAGACCTCAGTCTGTATAAGCAGGTCGCCAGCTTCCCTGTACTTCTTCTCGGACGTGTCGAACGCTTCGCCAGTCTCAGGTTCTCCTGAGCCCGTCGTGAGCTTCATTCCGTAGATGGCGAGTTGAGCAGCCATGATGATGGGTGACTCTGCCAAATTGGCTATCGCTCCAATGGCTTCGCTGTTGGGGAGCTGGCGGTCCAGCGGACCGGGAGGATCGCTCCATTTGCCGCCTATGACGTCGCCGTACTTGCGCAGCAGATCAATCGCTTCCCCGAGCAGGCTCACGTTTTCTCTCCCCTTTCCCGAATAGAGCCTATCGTCTGCAGGCCGAGGCCCAGCGCGGCATTTTGAGCGACGTTGAAGGGTGTCTAGACGTCCCCGTTCAAGGGCACACTGGACGCGTGGACCCAGTCGCAGCGCTGCGCCAGATCGCGTACTACAAGGACCGTGCCCGGGAGGACTCGCGGCGGGTGATGGCCTACCGCAAGGCCGCCGACGTCGTCGAAGGTCTCGACGACGCGCAGCGCGACAAGCACGGCAAGGCCAACAGTTGGCAGTCGCTGCCGGGCGTTGGACCCAAGACCGCGGCAGTCATCGCACAGGCGTGGGCCGGCCGCGAACCCGACGTCTTGGTTGAATTGCGGTCCAACGCAAAGGATCTCGGCGGCGGTGAGATTCGCGCAGCCCTCAGGGGCGACCTGCACCTGCACTCCAACTGGTCGGACGGATCGGCCCCGATCTCGGAGATGATGGCCGCCGCGAAGGCGCTTGGCCACGAGTACTGCGCCCTGACCGACCACTCGCCACGGTTGACGGTCGCCAACGGCCTCTCCGCCGACCGGCTCCGCGAGCAGCTCGACGTCATCGACGAACTGCGAGACACGTTCGCGCCCATGCGAATTCTCACCGGCATCGAGGTCGACATCCTCGACGACGGCAGTCTCGACCAGGACGACGACCTGCTCGAGCGGCTCGACGTCGTCGTCGCGAGCGTGCATTCGAAGCTGAAGATGGACTCCGCGTCGATGACCCGCCGCATGGTTCGAGCGGTGTCGGGCGGGCAGGCCGACGTCCTCGGCCACTGCACCGGCCGACTGGTCGAGGGCGGCCGGGGCACCAGGCCTGAGTCCGCGTTCGACGCCGAAAAGGTCTTCACCGCCTGCCGCGACCACGGCACTGCCGTTGAGATCAACTCGCGGCCCGAGCGCCGGGACCCACCCACCCGGTTGCTCACCATGGCGCTGGAGATCGGATGCGACTTCTCGATCGACACCGACGCCCATGCGCCAGGCCAATTGGACTTCCTCGGTTACGGCGCCCAACGGGCCCTGGACAACGGCGTCCCCGTCGACCGGATCGTCAACACCTGGCCGCTGGAGAAGCTCCTGGCCTGGACCGCTGCGGATTAGTCCGGCAGCATGGGCATTTCGAGCCCAGGGTCCCGGCCGACGAGCACACCGCGCGTCACCGACGCGTTGCCGAACCGTCGGCGAACCTCGTCCATCGCCGAGTCGACGGCCAACAGGTGCTCCCGCGTGCCCGTCGTCCTCCGCGCGTCGCCGGAGGACTCGAACGGCAGTTCCAGCTCGAGCTGCTGGGCACCGTCGCGGTCGATGTTGGACACGGCGAAGCCGACGAGCGTCAGCCCACGTTCGGCGATCAGCGGACCGGCGTTGGCTACCAAATCCCTTGCCGCGGAGAGGATCGTGTCGGTCGACGCAGTGGCTTGCGGCAGGGTGTGTGATCTGGTGACCCTACTGAAGTCGTTGAATCGGAGGCGCAGCACGACGGTGCGTCCGGTGCGGTCGGACTTGCGCATCCGTCGCGTGATGCGATCCACCAGATTCACCACCACGGCGTCGATCTCGCTGTGCGACATCGAATTTCCCGATCGGCCCAGTGCGCGCTGGGCTCCCACTGAGCGGCGTCGGGCACCGGTGACGACCCGGCGGCGATCGATGTTGTGCGACAACGCAAACAACTGATGGCCCATCCCGCCGCCGACGATCGACCCGAGCATCGACTCGCTCAACTCCGCCACGTCGGCCACGGTGTGGATGCCGTGGGCGTGCAGCTTGTCGGCGGTCTTGGCGCCCACTCCCCACAGTCGCCGCACGGGCAGCGGATGCAGGAATGCCAACTCGCGGTCGGGCGGCACCAACAGCAGTCCGTCCGGCTTGCCCTCCTGACTGGCCACCTTGGCGAGGAACTTGGTGCGGGCGATGCCTACCGTGATCGGCAGGCCGACCTGGTCGCGCACCTGCTCCCGCAGCCGGGCCCCGATCTGCACCGGGGTGCCCGACACCCGCAGCAGCCCGCTGACGTCGAGGAACGCCTCGTCGACCGACAGTGGCTCGACAAGGGGAGTGGTGTCGTGGAATACCTCGAACACCGCGGCGCTGGCGTCGGTGTACGCCGCCATCCGGGGTGGCACCACGATGGCGTGCGGGCACAGCTGCTTGGCCTGGCGCCCGCCCATTGCGGTCTTCACGCCGTAGGCCTTGGCTTCATAGCTGGCCGCCAGCACCACGCCGCCTCCGACGATTACCGGCTTGCCGCGAAGGGACGGGTCGTCGCGCTGTTCGACGGATGCGTAGAAGGAGTCGAGATCGGCGTGCAGGATGTTCGCCTCGCCCACCCCCTGCGCACCGGACACGAACACATGTTCGCATCGAGGTCCGACGAAAGCTACTGGCTGTCCCCGTAAATGCTGGTCAGCCAGATGTGCGCGAGCGTCTCGACGACGCGGTCCTGGGCCACCGAGCCCGGCTCGGCCACCAGCGTCGCCGTCATGGTCCGCTCGTTCATCAGGTTGAGTGACGTGGCGAGATCGTGCGCGTCGATGGTGGTCGGCGCGGCACCGCGCGCCCGCTCGGCCTCGATCAGCGCGGCGGTCTGGTCGATCCACTTCTGCATGAACGCCGACCAGACGGCGCGGAAGTCGGGGCTGCTGGCCAGGGCCTCGGTGCCCGCCCGTGCCACGACGCTGTGCGAGCCGAACGCGGTGAAGAACGTGCGGATGCCCTCGCGGAACGCCCGTCGCGGATCGGCAGGCAGATGCCGTGTCGCACCGTCGAACCCCGTGTCTGCCTGTCGGATGAGCGGGTCGACCAGCGCCAATAGCACCGCGTCCTTGGATGGGAAGTAGAAGTAGAACGTCGGACGTGACAGCCCGGCGCCCTTGGCCAGGTCGTCGACGGAGATGTCGGCGAACTTCTTGTCCTCGAGCAGCCGCTCGGCCGTCGCGAGGATGGCTGCCTCGCGCTCGTCGCCCGACGGTCGCGTCGAACGACGTCCCCGCCCGGATCGGGCCGTGCTGGCAGTGGTCATGGGCTGTACTTTACTGCATGTCGAATTACTCGACAGGGTGTTGACCGATTCGACACCCTGTTGATAACGTGTCGCCATGATTGAACACCTCGACGTCCTGATCGTCGGCGCCGGCATCTCCGGCATCAGCGCCGCCTGGCATCTGCAGGACCGCTCGCCGTCGAAGACCTATGCGATCCTCGAACGCCGCGAAAACATGGGCGGCACCTGGGATCTGTTCAAGTACCCCGGCATCCGCTCGGACTCCGACATGTTCACCCTCGGCTTCCGGTTCAAGCCGTGGACGTCGGCCAAGGCGATCGCCGACGGCCCGTCGATCCTGTCCTACATCAAGGACGCCGCCGCCGAGAACGGCATCGACAAGAACATCCGCTACAACCACCGGGTGGTCGCCGCCGACTGGTCCGACGCCGACAACCGCTGGACCGTCACCGTCGACACCGGCGACGACGAGATCACCATGACGTGCTCGTTCTTCTTCGCCACCACCGGCTACTACAACTACGACGAGGGCTACTCGCCGGAGTTCCCCGGGTCGGCCGACTTCGCCGGCACCATCGTGCACCCGCAGCACTGGCCGGAAGATCTCGACTACACGGGCAAGAAGATCGTCGTCATCGGTAGCGGCGCCACCGCGATCACCCTGATCCCCGCGCTGGTCAACAGCGGCGCCGGACACGTCACCATGCTGCAGCGCTCGCCGTCCTACGTCGGTTCGCTGCCCGACGTGGATCCGGTCGCGGTCGCCGCCAACAAGTACCTTCCCGAAAACGTGGCCCACGTGGTCAACCGGTGGAAGGCGATCATCTTCAGCACCGCCCAGTATCAGCTCGCCCGCAAGTTCCCGAACTACATGCGCAAGACGTTGATGACGATGGCCAAGCGCCGGCTGCCCGAGGGCTACGACGTCGAAAAGCACTTCGGCCCCAGCTACAACCCGTGGGACCAGCGACTCTGCCTCGCCCCCAACGGCGACCTGTTCAAGACCATCCGCAAGGGCAACGCCGACGTCGTCACCGACACCATCGACACCTTCGTCCCCGAGGGCATCAAGCTCGCCTCCGGCGAGGTGTTGGAGGCCGACATCATCGTCACCGCAACGGGTTTGAACATGCAGCTGCTCGGCGGTCTCACGCCGACCCTGAACGGCGAGCCGATCGACCTGACGTCCCTGATGACCTACAAGGGACTGATGTTCTCCGGCATCCCCAACTTCGCCATCACGTTCGGATACACGAACGCGTCGTGGACGCTGAAGGCCGACCTGGTCTCGGAATTCGTCTGCCGCGTGCTGAACTACATGGACGACAACGGTTTCGACCGGGTCGTTCCCGAGCACCCCGGCGCAGCCGTCGGCGAACTGCCGTTCATGGACTTCGCGCCCGGCTACTTCCTGCGGGCGATAGACCAGCTCCCGAAGTCCGGCTCACGGGCGCCGTGGCGGCTCAAGCAGAACTACCTGCTCGACCTACGGCTGATCCGTCAGGGCAAGGTCGACGACGAGGCCCTGCACTTCACCAAACATCGTGCGGCCGTGGGCGTTTAGCGCTCCCGCTCGGCGAGGTTAGCCGCTGACGACGACGATCCCGTCGTCGTCGCAGTACGCGATCTCGCCGGGGGTGAACGTCACGCCGCCAAAGGTCACCGCCACGTCGCGCTGGCCGGCCCCGGTCTTGGTGCCCTTGCGTGGGTTGGTGCCCAAAGCCTTGACGCCGAGGTTCATGGTGCGTAACGCGGCGGCGTCGCGCACCGCGCCATGGACGATCACACCCGCCCAGCCGTTGTCGACGGCAAGACCGGCGATGACGTCACCAACCAACGCCGTGTGCAGCGATCCCTCGCCGTCGACCACCAGCACGCCCCCGTGCCCCGGTTCGGACAGGATGGACTTCAGCAGCGCGTTGTCCTGAAAGCACCGGACGGTGGTGACGGGTCCCGCGAACATCGTCGTGCCGCCGAGGTTCTGCAATTGCAGATCGCAGCTGCGGACGTCGGGGTAGATCTCGTCGACGAGGTCGGCGGTGGCGCGAGGTTCGATGGTCACGGCTCGATGCTAGGTCAGTCGTCGTCGGAGCTGCGACGCGCCAGCAACACCACCAGCAGGGCCAGTGCGCCCGCCGCCACAGCGACCAGCACCGGTAGGCGAGATGATTCAGGACCGGGCAGCGGGATGGGCGTCGGAGCGCTGGCGACCGTCGACTTCGCTTGGGCCGCAACTTCCTTCGCCGGTGAGATCGGCGCGGGGTCCGGCAGGGGCGGGGTGGGCACCGCGGCGACGGGCGGGGCTGGCGTCGGCGGAGTGACCGCGGCAGGCGGCGGTGCGGCCTTCTTCGCGGGCGCCTTCTTGGCAGGCACGGCCTTCTTGACGGGAGCCTTCTTCGCCGGGGCCTTCTTGGCTGCCTTGGCTGGCGGCGTCTTCGCCGGCGGCGGCGGGGCGGGTGCCTTCGGGGCCTGGTCGGCGACAGCGTCCGGCGATCGATCGTCGGGCGACTGGCCCTGTCGATCTTGCTCGTCGGCCATAGTGGCTGCTCCTTTGCAGTGCGATGGGTAGTCGGCAGCGGTGACCATCATGCCAGTTGGCGGATTTGGTTAACCCGTGACCGCCAACGCGGCTGCCAAGGTCAGGGCGATCGCCATCACCGCCAACTCGACCCGCGACCTGCTCCGCGACACGTCGACCGTGGCGCGGTGAGAGCGTGCGGCAGGCAACCAGCCAGCCCGATTCCGCGCCGCAAGCACGACCAGGACGACGGTCACCGCCACCTTCGCAGACAGCACGCGTCCGTACTCGGTGCCGTAGAGGTCGGTCGGCGAGTCCAGTGTGACGGCCGCGCCGATCACACCGAACACCAGCAGAACCACCACGCACCACGACGACATCTGCGAGAACCGCGGCAAGACCCTGGCCCACTGTCCGCGGTGGGTCACCACCAGGACCAGCCCGGCGAGCACGCCACACCACGTCGCAGCAGCAAGCGCGTGGACCGCCACCGCGACCCCGCCAAGCGGGCTCTCGGACAGATGGCCGACCAAGCTCCGCCCGGCTACCCCGATGGCAGCCGCGCCGACGGCGAGCACGCCCGGCGCCGACGACGGCCGGGTTCCCCTCGACGACGACAGCGCGACGACGCTCACCACCAGCGCCGCGGTCACGCACACCAACCCCGCCCGGCCCACTGCAGTGTCCGTGGCGAACGCGACCGTGGTGCGCACTCCCACTCGGGCAGCCGACCACCCTGCCGCGTCGGCAGCACCGACGACGAGTCGGACCAATTCGGCGACCGTCCACACCGCCGACACCATGACGAGAGGGCGTGCGGCGCGCGCGGCCAACTCGTCGCGGTATCGCTCGACGTCGATGGCGGGCACGACCACCAGGCCGAGGGTGACCACTGCCGCCCCGTCGCACACCGCGCGAACCAGGCTCGAGGCAGGCGAACCGAGCGTCAACGCCAATGCCAACGCGGCGGCACCCGCGACGCCTGTGGAGCCCAGTGCCACCGCTCGAGCCTGGCTCACCCGCGCCGCCGCACCGCCACCCACGCGCCGCCGCCCACGATCGCCGCGGCCAGCGCCACGAACGGCCACACGGGCATCCCGTCCGACTCGTCGGAGGACGTCCCGACCTTGGGTCCGGGGGAACCGGTTCCGGCCACCGTCAGGGTGAACGACCACGAGCCGCTGACGACGTGGCCGTCGGCCGAAGTGACGCGGTAGTTCACGGTGTAGGCACCCGTCGGGCCAAGGGGCAGCAGGGCGACGCTGGCCACGGGACCCGCGACGTCCACCGGCCCCGTCGACCAGAGGTTGCCGTCCGGTCCGACGACGGTCATGGCCGCGAAGTCGGTCTGCAACCGCTCGTTGAACGTCGCGCTGACGCGCGCCGGCCCGCTGCCGACGGAGCTGTCGGGTGCGGGATCGGCCGCCACCCGAACGGCGTGCGCCGACGCGACGCCTGCGCCCGCGAGCGCGGCCATGGCGAGCGCCGCCCCGATCAGCGCCGCTGCCGTCAACCGCCGGATCACGTCCGGCGGCGTCCGGTGAGCGCCACGACGACCCCAACGGCGGCCAGCACCAAGGCGCCGCCTGCCAACCAGCGCGCGGTGTCGTCGGGGCGGGCCGACGCCGGTTCTGCGGCCGGTTCCGCGGCTGCCGTAGCCATCGGGGCCGCGGGCTGTTCGTGGTCGTCGTGACCCTCGGCCGGTGCGCCGGTCAGCTTCAGTTCGGGTGCGGGATGCTCGGGCTCGCCGCCGCCGGGCAGGGGCGGCTGATCCCACCGGACGACGGTGCCGTCCGAGTAGGTCTGGGTGGCCGGCAGCGTCACCGTCGGTTGGTGGGGCAGGGTCACCGAGACGTTGAACAACGCGAACTGGTCCGACGAGATACCGACCGACGGCGCGGCCGTCCAGGTGACCGACCGAACGGTGCCCGCGGCGGCGTCGCGGTCCAACCGGGCCGTCCAACCGGGCATGACCTCCGTGCGCGCGGACGCGACGTTTGGTAGCGCGACGCTGAATGCGGTTGTCAGAGCGCCTGTTTCGGACTCGCCGGGGACGCGGAAGGTCAGCACGGACGTGCTGCCGGGAGCCGCGCCGTCGGCGTCGACGTGAACGTGTGCCGAGGCGGTTCCCGCACCCGTCAGCAGTGCGACGGACATGACCGCGCCGGTGGCGGCGGTCGTGATGAGGGCGCGCGAGGACGCCCGGTGAACGGATCTCATGATGGGTTGCCTTCGTGGGTCGAAAGGGTCGAACGGATCGAATGGTCGTTTCGGCTAGCGGGCGAAACGGGCCGGTGGCCCACGATGCGACAACGACGCCGACAGGAAGCGCAAGGACTGCAAGGGCTGATCGGCACTGACGAACGCGGTCGACGGCGTCACGGCGACGGGGTGACGGTCGCGCCGCGCAGCCGCGACGAGAACGCGTGACACCGCGGCGGCAAGCCGCCCGCCCGCAGCGATCAGCGCCGCGCCGACCACGACCGCCGCGAAGTGAGCGGCGAACATCAGAAGCGGCGGCACCCCCTCCGCCGACGGGTGCGAGTGCCCGCCGACGCCGAGCAAGGCATGCCCCAGCAGTTGTCCGACCGCGAGGACGGCAAGAAGATGACGGAAGTCGGCGGTGTCCCGGACGGTCGCCACCAGCGATCCGAGGGTGATCGACAGCAGAGCCAGCAGGGCCGCGGTGGGACTCGACGGCAGGCCACCGCCCGCGGTCCCGTGCGCGGCAACCGCGAGCGTCGCCGTCAACACCCCCGCCGCAGCCCCTGAAACGAGGCGCGCCGCCGGAGGCGTACGTCGGCGGGGTTGGGTACCGATCAGACCACTCCGAGGCGGGCCATCAGGTCCGCGTCGACTCCATCCAGTTGATCGCTGATCGCTGCGTGTGCGGCCTTGCGACGCGGGGTCGGCATGTTCTCGGCCGCGGTCACGGCCGCCGAGAGGTCCCGAAGTCGATCCGTCACCGCCGCCACGAACTGCTTGGTCTCGGCGTCCTTCGGCTTCTTCGCCGCCACCTGGGACAGCGTGTGTTCGGCGCCCGCGATGCGAGCAGAGAGTGCTCCACCGGCGCCGGAGAACTGGCCAATCTGGCTGAGTGAAACACCCAGTCGGTCCGCGCGCCGTTCGTCGACGAAACCGCGCGCGGCGACGGAGGCGCGATAGACGATCGGCACCACGACGGGGGCCAACATCCGAGCGACGGTCAACGTCCGGCGAATGCGGGACGCCGAAAGCAGCCTTCCCTCGTGGACGGCCTTGAGCTGGGTCTCGGCCACCCGAAGGGCGTTTCGGTCACTGGCCCGCTGCGCCTTCAGGGTCGCCTTCATGGCCTTCACCTGACGTCTTCCGTCGGCCTTGATGCGCCGCGCTTCGTTCTTCGCGGAGAGTCGTGCCTCGAGTTTCGCCTTGGCCTTGATCGCCTTGGCTTCGGCACGCCGAGTAGCCCGGCTCTTGCGCCGTCTGAACAGGCCCATCCCGGCTGCCTCCCGGTCATTTCGTCGTGATCTGGCGCTCGTGGCTGCGCTGGTGTCGCCAACACTATCGCCGCGTGCGCCGACGTCCCGTTCCGGCCCCGATCTCCAGGCGAGGGTCTGAGAGCTCCAGCAAACGGCAATGCGTAATTGTGCAAGAATTGCACCTGATCGGCGACACCGATCGGGGGTGCTGCAGGGGCGTCCCTGCGGAGTCGTGAGAGGTCGTAAGAGGGCGCGAAAGGTGTTGTCACGTGGCTACGCGAGTTCGCATCGCCGCGGCGGCCTGTCTGATGGTGTCGGGGTTGTTCGTCAGTGGTGCCGGTGCCGCGCTGGCCCTTGCCGACCCCGATCCTGCTCAGAGCGACGACGGCGGAAGCGCACCGGCCGACCCGACCGACGCGGGCGCACCGGCAGGTCCCGCTGAACCTTCCGAGCCCTCCCCGACCGCCACTGCCACCGCCACGGCCACCCCAAAGGGGAACTCTCCGAGGCCGACGTCCCAGATCGGTGACGGCCGGGGCGGCATGCCTTCGGGCGGCACCGGAACCACCCGGACGCCGGCAACCCCCAGCAAAGACGCCACCCCCACCGGCACGGCGACGCCGCAAAGCGAGACCCAGACGGCGCCCATCTCCGACGATCAAGAACTCGCGGAGGACGCCGACGAACCGGAAGAACATCCGGGGTGGCAGTGGTGGCCGTGGTGCTGGCCGACGCCGCCGGGACCCGGCCTTCCGCCGGGCAGCGGCAGCAGTACCGGCAACGGAGGTGGCGGCATCCGCAGCGGAATACCGCCGACCGGCGCCGGCATTCCGCGATCACCGGCGCTACCGGTCGTCCCCGTCGATCCCACGGTCGACGTCATCGGCGGATTGGCAACCGCCGCAGCGCAATTGCCTCTCGCACCGCTCGCGCTACCAGCCGTCGTCGCCCCGCTCGGCGCTGGCGGCGTCGGAGTCGGTGGACCCGGAGGACCCGGCGGCGCACCGAGACCGGGACCGGCGGCGCCCCGAACGGGTGCGACGGCGAGTCCGGCTCCGCCACCCCGAGCCCGGGAACAGAACCCGCCCGCCTTCAGCGCGAGCAACGGCACGATGCCCGCGACCTACCGAGCCGGCTACGGCGAGTACCTGCGTACCGCAAGCGTCGGGGACATGGCGGCAGTGGCCGTGCCCGGTGTCACGGGCATCCTCGGTCTCACCCTCGCCGGAGGCCTACTCGGGTTCCGGCAGGCCCGCGCCGGCCAGGCCCTGCGCGCCAACGGGACTGCCAGGTTCACGAGTTGATCGAATTCGCCGTGCCTCGGCACGAAAGGACGGGAATAGTGGAGCCATCGAGAGGGGGATCCGATGCCAGCAAGTCGTCGCGTCACGCGCGCCGTCAGTGAGGTTCTCGATCTTGCACCCCGGCGGGGCGAGGTGTCGCTCGCACGCCTCGTGGAATCGGTGGCGGAAAGCCGCGGCCGACCTATCGAGCTGAAGATGGCGGACCTACCGTCGGGCGTCTGCGGCCAGTGGCGCCAGTACGCCGATCGAGACGTCTTCCTGATCCAGCAGGGCCTGCCCGCCGGAGACCGGACCCTGGCGCACGAACTGGGCCACCTCGTCCTCGGCCACGAAGGAATCTCCGTGGTCGAAGCGGCCAGGGACCACACCGAATTCGCCAGCTCCGACCTCATCGGCTACATGCTCAACCAACGGACTGGTTGCATGGGTCCGAGCGGGGAGGACCTCGAGCAGGAGGCCGAGGATTTCGCGGCGCTGCTCATCTACCGGTTGGGTCGACTGCCGTCGGACCGCGCCTCGATCGTGCAGGTGCGCCTCGGAGAGGCGTTTGGTTGATCATCTGGGTGATCGCCGGTCTCCTCGGATTGGCAACCGGCCTGCGCATCGGCTGGGCACTCGTCAACAAGCAGTCCTTGGTCAGCGCGGCGATGATCCTCGCGCTCGGCAGCCTCGGACTGGTCGCCGCACTCAACTGGGAGCCGCTGACGCTCCTGATCGACACCCTGGTCCGATGGCCCAACGTGTCCACGGTGCTCAGCCAGGTCGCGTTGATCGCTTGCGCCGCCGGCAGCTGCGTGATGATCACGTCGGCCGCCTCCGAGCGCAAACCCGCGACGATTCGCCGCATCGCGGTCATCCAGTACGGCATCGCGACCCTCATCGCGGCGCTGACGATGGTGGCGTTCTTCACCTCGCCGCAGCAGCCCGAGATGGCGCCGCAGGAGTACTTGCGGCGCAACCTGGGACCCGGTGCGATGACGGTGTCCTGGCTGTTGCCGCTGCTCTACGTCATGCTCGCGCTGACCCTGGTCGTCTGGGCCGGGGTACGTCACTCGAACCGAACCCGCCGCGGCCGCGCCCTCTTCGTGTTCACCGTCGGCGTCGTGCTCATGGTCCTGGCCAGCGCGTTCTTCCTGCTGCGCGCCGTCGGCACCACCGACTTCATCGGCGTCGGTGCCGCCGCCACCCTGCTGGGCTGCGCGATGCTCGTCGTGGCCAGCGGGTCGCTGCTCCCCAGCGTCGAGGACTGGTTCGGGGCGCGTCACGAACTGCGGATCATCCAGCCCCTGCTCGACGAGCTGAGTCGACGGCATCCCAATCTTGGCATCGGGGTCCGGCCGCGAGGGCCGCTGCTGTTCCGGGTCGCCGAGCAGATGTCGATGATCTCCGACGCGCTGTACCTCGAGGCCACCCGTGCGCTCGGTGGAGAGGACGCCGCCGCGTCGACCGACGCCGAGCACACGGATTCGCCCGACGTCGAGCCGGACGAACAGGCGCTGCGCATCGCAGAGTGGATCAACGCCGGTCGGGAAAACCCCGGGGATGCGGCGAACGCCACCTTCCCCGGGCCCCATTGGCTACGCCAGCCGCTGTCGTATTCGGATCGCGAATGGATCCTCGCGATCGCCGATCAGTACCGGACGCTCGAGAACAAGGTGAGCGTCGCGTCAAGCTAGTCGTCGAGGTGTTCTTGGCGACGGAGTTCGTCCACCTTCTGGACGATGTCCTGCTGCGCCTCGGGGGAGAGTCCGACGGTGCGGGCCGCGATGCGGCGGATGCCCTCGTCGCGCATGCTCGCCAGCCAGGTGAGTTCCTTGTCGAGCTTCTCGTAGTACTCGTCGTCGGTGAAGTAGGCCGGCTTGATGCGGA
>Ga0247732_10000071_pt1 | contig 70154 bp, 74 predicted proteins | sample UWRJL163409C2_FD_180940 | JGI IMG/M metagenome (GOLD analysis project Ga0247732, IMG submission 180940) | Plant litter microbial communities from Arlington Agricultural Research Station in Wisconsin, United States - UWRJ-L163-409C-2 | ecosystem: Environmental > Terrestrial > Plant litter >... | reverse complement strand
TTCGGGGTCGGCGCCGATGGCGCGGTACAGGAAGCGTTCGACGCGCGAGTGCTTGTCGGAGTCGTACACCCGGAACATGTAGTCGCCAAGCGGTGCGTGCACCGCGATGAGCGCCAGGATCAGGGACGCGAGGAACAGGACCCCCGCGATGGTGGACGTCACTAGAACCTCTCTGGGAACAGAAGCGCCGCGGCCATGAAGACCGCGAGAAGGATGGCGAGGACGAGTCCGACGAGGTTGGCGTAGCTCATCGCTCGAACATCCTCTGGACTCCACCGAGCACCGCGAAGATCGCGATGGTCAGCAGCACGAACACGACAATGGACATGTCGCCGACGCTAGGCCCGCCTACCAGGCAAGACGTGGTCCCTTACGGTTTCTTGACGCCCCGCTGACGCCGTCTTTACGCGTCCTTTGCGGCGCTGTGTGCGCCGTCACCGGCAGATCGGTCGATAGGTCAACCTGAGAGCTTGCTTGGGGTTACTGTCACATTCGTCAATATCTTCGGGGGTTGGAGTGAGCATGGATGTTTCCGTTCGACCGTGGTTCACCACGGGAGTCGCGCTCGTCGGGGCCAGTGCGATCGCACTGACCCCCATCAGTCCGATGGCGCCGGTACGCCCGGTGGCGGACGTGGCACAGGTGACCGCCGCGGTGACGCGGGACGTTCAGCTCGCGGCGCTCGACTGGCCCTACATCCTGTCGCTGCCGATCGTCCGGCAGAACATCCTCAACACCATCGAGAACTGGACGGTCTACCTGGGCGGCTTCGCGAAGGCTGGCGTGGGGTTGACGCAATCGCTGCTGGCCATCCCCGGGGTGACCGTCGAGGCGATCCAAGAATTGTTGGCGCTCAACTTCGTCGGCGCCTTCGACACCGTGGCGACCGCGATCCGAGACTCGGTGATCGCCGTCGGCCAGCCGCTGCTTGACTCGATCATCTGGCGCAATCAGAGGGCCGCACTGGTGCAGGCCGCGTTGAGTTCGGCGGTGCCCCTGGCGTACGTCAGCGTGATCAACGGGTTCCTGTCGGCCGCGAACGGGGTGACGACGTCGCTGATCGTCGGTACCCAAGACTTCGTCGCCGCCCTGCTGACCTTGAACCTCTCCAACATCGTCAACGCCGCACTGGACGGGACGAGGAACTTCGTCATGGCACTCGGCGCAGGTGCCGGAGCCATCGTCGACGGGATCGAAGCCGCGCAGTTCGGCATCGCCACCGCGCTCGCGACCACGCCGCCGCCACCGCCGACGTTCGCCGTGTCGGACGTGTCGACGATGAGCACGTTCTCCGCAGACAACACCTTGACGCTGTCGCGGTCCTCACGTGGCGCCGACCTCGAGGTGGCCGACCCGGTGGTGGCTCCGGTCGTCACTCCCGTCGTTCCGGACGTCGAACCGGTGATCGTGGACGAGACGCCCGTGATCGACGCCCCGGTCGACGTCGTGCCCGACAAGGCGCCGGCGGCGCCTGCCCCGGATCCGACTCCGGTCAAGGACGTCGACCCGCCGTCCGATCCCGTCGCCCCGGACAAGACCCCGCCCGCCACCTCGGTGAAGGACACGGACACGAAGGACGTCAAGGACGTCAAGGACACGGTCAAGGCGCCGACGAAGGGCGCGGACGGTGTCCATTCGCGCGGAAACGCCAAGCCTGCCGGGTCGACGACGGACGCCGACGGAGCCGGTGCGGCTGCCAAGCCGGCATCGGGTGGTGACGACGGCGAGTCGTAACCGCCTGCGCCGCAAGGTCTTCGGCGGGCGGGTTGCCTAGCTCTTGGTGATCCGCTCGCCGGCCGTGCGGACGCTGACGTTGGCGAACCGGTTCAGGTAGACGTGCGGCTCGCCGGCCAGTACCGACGCGAGTAGGTTGACGGACTCGCGGCCAAACGTCCACGGGGCCAGTTCGACGGCCGTGATCAGGGGGTTGCCAAGCTCCGTCGTCGGGTCGCTGCTCAACGCTGCCAGCCCGAACGCGGGGCCGACGCGGCGCCCGACTGATTCGAGGATGGCCATGGATCGTCCTGCGAATCCCTGTGGTGCGCACACCAAGGCGTCGACGTCCGACGGTGTCACCGCCGAGCGGACGGCGGCGCTCAGCTCTTCGGTGGTGGCACCCAGCGGGCAATCGAACGCGGACGGTTCGACCTCGTGTGCCGCGCACCAGTCCAGGTAGGTCTGCCGCACGTCGTCGGCCCATGACGAGTAGAACTGTTGATCGGACCCCACGAAGGCGGGTCTACGAAAACCGCTGTTGCGCAGGTGATCCAGCACGGTGCGGGCGAGGTCTGCGTGCGGCGCCTCGATCACGGCGGCCACCGCGTCGGCTAGGGCTGCTGGCGGGCGCCCGGCGGTCACCATGGGGATGCCGGCCTCGACCAAGCGCTCGAGCATGGGGTCACCGGGCAGGGGGTCGACGGCGATGACGCCGTCGACCTGGAAGTGCCGCGGGCCGACGTCGGCGTCACGCGCGAAGAGGGTCAGGTCGGCGTCGTTCTCGGCGGAACCGTGCGCGGCGCCGAACGCGAACTCCATGTAGAAGTTGAAGTTTCGCGCGACGGGCGGGATGTAGATGCCGAAGGCGCCGACACTGCGCCCACGAAGCTGGCGGGCGGCGCGGTTGGTCACGTAGCCGAGCTCGCGAGCGGCGGCGGTCACCCGGGCGGCTGTCGAAGGGGACACCCGGCCACCGCCGTGCAATGCGTCGGACACCGTCGTCTTGGACAGGCCGACGTGGTGGGCGATCTCCACGATCGTCACCCGCCGCGTAGCCATTCGGTCATCGTAGCCAGCGGGTTATTTTGCGTCCCCCGCTTGACAACGCGCGCGTGTGGCGCGAGTCTCAGTTGTGCCGGAACGTTCCGGCACGAATGGAGACGCCGATGGCCACGCCGGTCCCACGCCCGCCGAAGACCCGAGCCGCGCGCATCGTGCTCGCGATCGCCGTCTTCAACTTCGTCATCCTGCTGTTCCCGCCGCTGACGTGGATCGTCGGCCAGGGCGGGGTCTGGTTCTTCCTGATCTCCGGCGTCATCGGCGTGCTCTCGCTGCTGGTCATGTACCGGGTCGACGCCTCCGCAGAGGAGGACTGACGTGAACATCCTCATCGGTTACGGCGGCGTCGCGGTCTTCCTCGTCGTGCTGTTAGTGGTGCTGCAGCGCACCAAGGGCAGCGCCGACTTCAGCGAATACGCCACCGCAGGGCGGTCTTTCGGGCCGGTGTTCTCGGCCATGGCGTTCGTCAACACCTGGCTGCCCGGCACCATCTTCATCGCCTTCGCCGGCTACGCCGCCAGCGCGGGTGCCATCGGCTTCTACTTCGTGGCGTACTCGATCCTCGCCGTCGTGTTCATGTTCCTGTTGGCCAGACCCGTGCACGAATGGGGCCGCCGGTTCGACCTGCGCACCCAGGCCGACCTGCTGGGCCTGCGCTACGGGTGCACCAAGGTGCGGGTGATCGCCGCCGTCATCGGCACCATCGCGTCGTTCCCGTGGGTCGTGCTCGGAATGCAATCCCTGACACTGGTTTTCGAATACCTGTCCTTCGGCACGGTGCCCGCGGCGTGGGCCGTGCTGATCGGCATCGGCGTCCTCGTCGCCCGGCAGTGGTGGACCGTGCGCCTCGGTGCCCGCGGCCTCGTCATCAGCGACTTCGTCCAGGGCGTCGTCGCCTACCTCTTCGGCACCGTGCTGATCCTGGGTCTGCTTACCTGGCTGCTCACCAACGGGCACGGTTTCGGTGAGGTGGAGCCGGCCTTCTTCACCCTGCCAGGACCCGGCAGCGTCGACGGTCCGCTCTACCTGTTCTCCTTGATCGCCACCGGGGCGCTCGGCGGCTGGTGCTGGCCAGACATCTTCGTGCGGCTGTTCGCCTCCAACAGCACCAAGTCCATCAAGCGGGCCGCGGTGATGGCCACCCCGCTGCTGGTCATCTTCGGGTCGTCACTGTGCTTGTTGGCCATGGCCGCATCCACGCTGCCCGGTGTCGCCGACGCGCCCGACGAGGTGTGGTTCCTGACCGCGTCGGTGGGCGGGCCGCTCGTGCTGACGTTGGCCGGGGTGTGCGTGCTGGCGGCGACGATGGGGAATGTGGGGGCCAACCTGCAGGCCCTTGGCGCCCAGATCGCCAACGACGTCGTGGGCGTGGCGCGCGGCACCCGCGTCGAGGATCCCCGCTGGGGCAAGGTCGCGGTCGGGGTGCTGACGCTGTTGGCCGGTGCAGTCGCGGTCGCGACGACGAACGTGTTGTCCTCGGGCATGGTGGCTTTGGCGCAGGTGTCCTACCAGGGCATCGTGCAGCTGGCGCCGACGGTGTTCCTCGGCATCTTCTGGCGGCGGGGCAACGCCACAGCGGCCTGTGCGGCGATGGTGCTCGGCTTCGCGACCGCCTGTGTGCTGCAGCTGTTGTACCCCATCGCGATTCCGGTGCTCGGCGGCATGACCTCCGGGGTGGCCGCACTGGCGGTCAACTTCGCCGTCTACGTGGCGGTGTCCTACCTCAAGCCTTCCGGCGAGGACGAAAAGCGGCGCGTTGACGAGCTTTTCGACTCCCTGCACACACCAGAACGGATCACACGATGACGGCAACACGACGCACGGGCTACGTCTGGCACGAGCGATACGCCTGGCATGACACCGGCACGCACATCGGCGTCTTCCCGGCGGGCGGCTTCAACCAGCCGCACATGACGTTCGAGAGCGCCGAGTCGAAGTCGAGAATGGCTGGGCTGGTCGAGGTTTCGGGCATGATCGACGAACTGGTCCGGGTGAAGCCTCGGTTGGCGTCCCGGGAGGATCTGCTCCGCGTGCACGACGCCGCCCACGTCGACCGCATCGAACGCGAGAGTGCCGACCGCGGCGGCGACGGGGGAGACGGCTTCACGCCCTTCGGGCGGGGGTCCTACGATATCGCCCGGCTGGCCGCAGGTGGCACCATGGCCGCCGCGGAAGCCGTGCTCACCGGCGCAGCCGACAACGCCTACGCACTGGTGCGCCCACCGGGCCACCACGCCCGCCGTGACATGGGCATGGGTTACTGCCTGTTCTCGAACGTCTGTGTCGCAATCGAATACGTGCGGGCGACGTTCGGGGTGCAGCGGGTGGCGATCGTCGACTACGACGTGCACCACGGCAACGGCGCCGAGTCGATATACGTCGACGACGCCGACGTCCTCACCATCTCGCTGCATCAGGACCGGCTGTTCCCGCAGGACACCGGCAGCGTCACCGAGACCGGCGCGCAGGGCACCAACATCAACGTCCCCCTGCCTGCGGGTTCGGGCAATGGCGCCTACCGCGCGGCGATCGAACGCGTCGTCGTCCCGGCCGTCACCGCCTTCCGCCCCGACATCATCTTCGTCTCCAGCGGTTTCGACCCCAGCCCCGTCGACCCGCTGGGCTGCATGACCGTCACCTCCGGGGGCTTCAAGGACATGGCTGCCGCGCTGGTGGACCTGGCCGAAGACGTCTGTGGCGGGAAGATCGTGTTCTCACACGAGGGTGGGTATTCGCCTGTGCACGTGCCGTTTTGTGGCCTGGCGGTGCTCGAGGCGTTGTCCGGGCACGAGACGGGGGTGCCGGATCCGTTCGGGCAGAGCTTCGACGCCTCACCCGCCCACGTCCTGCAACCCTGGCAGGACGCGGTGATCGCGCAGGCGGCGCTGATCGCCGACGCGCTGCGGTTGTAGCGTCCGTCGCCGGACGGGCATATCGTCGCCTGGTGAGCACCCCCGAGACTTCACGGATTCAGATCGCCGTCCTCGACGACTACCAGAACGTCGCGATGAGCTCCGCCGACTGGACGCCGGTCACCGCACGCGCCGACGTGACCGCGTTCTCCGACCACGTCGCCGATGACGACGAGCTGGTCGCGCGGCTCGAGCCGTTCGACGTGGTGTTCGTGATGCGCGAGCGAACTCCGTTGCCGCGCAACGTCCTCGAGCGACTTCCCCGGCTGCGGATGATCGCGTCCACGGGTCCGGGGAACGCGTCGATCGACATGGCGGCGGCCGACGAGCTCGGCATCCACGTCAGCGGCACCGGTGGCAGCGTCGCCTCGACGGTGGAGCTGACCTGGGCGTTGATCCTGGCATCGGCGCGGCATCTGGTCGCCGAGAGCCGGTCGATCGCCGACGGCGGATGGCAGACCACGGTCGGGCTCGAGCTGGAGCGAAAGGTGCTTGGCGTCCTCGGCCTCGGGCGGATCGGGACGCGGATCGCCCGCATCGGGGCGGCCTTCGGCATGGACGTCGTGGCGTGGAGTCAGAACCTCACCGCCGAGGCCGCGGCCGAGGCGGGGGCGCAGTACCTGCCCCGCGAGGAGTTCTTCGCGACCGCCGACGTGCTGACCGTGCACCTCAAGCTGAGCGAACGGTCCCGCGGCCTGATCGGCGGCCCGGAGTTGGCCGCGATGAAACCGACTGCGCTGCTGGTCAACACGTCCCGTGGCCCGATCGTCGACGAGGCCGCGTTGGTCGACGCCCTGCAGTCCGGCGCCATCGCCGGGGCGGGTCTCGACGTCTTCGACACCGAGCCGCTGCCCGCAGGGCATCCGTTGCGCACGATGGCCAACGTGACCGCCACCCCGCACATCGGTTACGTGGCGGACCGGGCGTACGGGATCTTCTTCCGCGATGGCGTTGCGGCGATCTCGGAGTGGCTCGACGGCAATGGACGCGGGTAGACGGGCCGAGGTTCCCGACGAGTGGCGGCGGTCCAATCGCGACGCGCGCGTCACGGTTGCGATCGCGGCGGTCCTGGGGATCGCCGTCGCGTCCTTGCTGTTCGGTGCAGTGGTGGCAGTAGCCGGAACCCTGCCTGGCCTTGTCTATTCGGCGCTGTTCGCCGTGATCATGGCCCTGGTTGCCGCCCTCGGCATGGCTATTCGTGTCCAGCGTCGAGAACTGGCAAGTGCGATCGGGACGATGAGCGCGAACGATTCGCCGGCCACCGAGATCTCGTACTCGCCTCGACAGTTCGCCTTGCTGATCGCTCTGATGACGACCCTCGCGGGGACGTGTTTGATTGGTGCGGCTCACCTCTTCCTGGACCAGGGAATGTCAGTCGCTTCGGTGTTGCTCGCCGGATTCGGACTCCTTGGCGCGACATTTCCCGCGGCCGCGCTACTCGGGCGCGTCCGTCGCGGTCAGCTGACATTGTCGGAACACGGGGTGTCGCAACGAGGGTGGAGCTTTGAGTCGTCATTGAGGTGGGCCGACGTCGCAGGGGTGAAGGCCGCGTTCAACGGACACCCCGTCATCCTGATGATCGGGTACACGAACCCCGAATGGACACCGCGGTACACGACGCGGCTGTGGCGGATCGACCGTCTCCCGCCGGCGCCGATGATCGAAGTCGACTACTTCGCGTCCTACGCCGAGAGTGCCGACCTACGGTCCGAGTTGGGGACCGCCGCAGCCGTGGCGCGGGCGGAAAGGACGGGTTCGGCCGACTGATTCACGGACCCGCGCCTTGTCCGTGTGTTTGGCGGCGGAGCTGTTTGGCTAGAAACGATGGGATGACCACGACACGGAAGATTGGTATGTCCCTGGTGTGCGCAGCAGCGGCTGGCGCCTTGGCGTTGTCAGGGTGTTCGTCGGACGGCGGCGAGGAGGCCGGAACGTCCTCGTCGTCGGTCGCAGCGACCTCTTCGTCTTCCAGCGCCACGTCCTCGAGCGCGACCGCGACGGTTCCCGGGCCGGACGCCGACCTGGCCACGACGACGTTCCCGGTCGGCCTGGACCGCGCCCTCGCGGTGGCCGACGAGACGGTGCCCGGTGGCGTCGTCACCAAGATCGAGGTGGAGTTCGAGCGCTCCGCGAACGCGTGGGTCTGGAAGGTGGACTCGCAGACGGGCACCGAGCAGCACGAGATCAAAATCGACGCGCAGTCCGCACAAGTGATCGCCGACGACCGCGACCAGGAGTCGGGAAATCCGGTGGCGGTGGACCCACGGAAGCTGACCCCCGAGGACGCCACGGCCAAGGCGACCGCGCTGGTTCCGGGGTCGGTGGCCAAGTGGGCGTTGGAGTTCGACGACGGCGTGCAGCGCTACTCGTTCGACATTCGGACGTCGGGGACCGCCACCCAGGACGTGGACGTCGACGTGGAGACGGGTGTGGCCACGAAGAACTAGGGGCGGTCGCGCGTTTCTACCCGAGTTTTCCGCCCTGAGCGTCAGACCAGTTCGTCGATGGGTGTCGGATCGCTGAAGCGCTTGATGACGTTGGCCGTGATCTTGGCGACGGCATTGTCACCGTCATGGTGAAACAGGCTTGCAGACCAGCTCATTGATGATGTTGCGAACATCGCACCCCCGTTGGGGGTGGTGAAGTACGTGAGGTCCGCCCGCACCAGCGGGCTCTCTTCGCCGTTGGTCGCGGGGTGTGAACCGTAGATCTCTTCGGTGACCAACATCGAGTTCGCATCGTGACCAACGGAGGTCGCCAACACCCGGGTGTGTGGCGGGCTGCCCTGGTCGAGGTCGTAACGGTCTACCTCGAGGCCTGCGGCCCCGCCGTTCACCAGACCGAAATCGCCCAGGCGTTGTTTGGTGTCAACGCCTTCGGTGATCCACCCGACCCCTGGATCGGCAGCATCCGGCAGGAATTCGTAGTGAGTTGACACGGCCATGGTGTGCGCGGTGTACCCCGTTCCCCAGACCCTCTGTGGCGCGCGTCCTCTCATGCGCCACAGGCTGCCTTTCTCGCCGGTGGTGGAGTGCTGTAGCTCGCCGGGCCTGCCGCGCCAGGGCTGGTCGCCGACTTCGCCCCGCCGGACCTCGACTACGTGACTCTTGTCCGGTGCCACACTGGTAACCCAGTACATGCCGTTGCCGCCCATGTACATTCCCCGCCCGCCGCCGGCCAGGTAGCCCTCCCAGGCGTCGATCATCTCCTCGGAGTAGTACTCCGGATGCGTGGCAGTCAGCACGACGTTGTAGCGCTCGAGGAGTTCGACGCCCTCTTCGTGCAGGTCGTGATCGGTGGCTACGTCGTAGTCGAAGCCTTGGTCGGTCATCCAGCACACCAGATGCAGATCGGCCGGGTACTGCCATACCTGAGAGCTCTGCTCGTGTTGGTAGGCCGGCTGCATGTTGAGTTGTGGTCTGCGCCAGGTGGAGTACTGCACGCCGCCGCCGTCGAGGTGCCGGTCATACAGCGACAGGCCGTATTGCTCGACTCCGGTGCTCATGGCGAAGTCGAGGTCTTCCAGCACCGTGATGTGGCCGTTGGCGAGCTGGCCCCCTGGCGCATTCTGATAGACCTGGCTGTTGGCATAGGCCTGATAGCTGAACGTCGGTATCAGCAGAAGGATCGAGCTTGTCGCAGCGCTGCGCGGTGCGGTTACGAAGAACGGTACGAAGAACGTCTCGGGGTCGTCTTCCTGAGCCTCGGTGCACTCGAGTGCGTAACAGCCGCTCGGAAGGTCTTGGGGGATTGTGTAGGTCAACGTCACCGGCCATCGGCAGTCGTCGAGCGAGTCATTGTGAAACCAGATGGCGCCGTATTCGTCGGGTGCGTGGGTGAAGACGAACTCCCGACCCTTCCATTTCCATCCGGTCATGCCACGGTCGGGCTGGTTGACACATTCGCCGACCAAACCGCTCACGGGTTCTTCGATCCGATCCCCGAGGCCGGAACCGGTGACTGACGAGTCTTGATTGAGTTGCCAGGAGGCCACGAGATGCGCGTCCGAAACCCCTTGTCCGTCATGGCAGGCGGACACCTCGTCGGCGCGTAGCGCACGCGACCAGTACCGCGGCGACTCGACCTTGCCGTTGAAACCGGCGACCATGCGGTGGTGTGGCGCTACCTCACCATGTCGTCCCAGCCCACCCAGCAGCAGAGCCGTGCCGGAGTCGCCCGGCGTCAATGCCGCGCCAGTGGCCACCGCGGCTCCGTCGAAGGGAACGACGAGCCCGAAAATGCTGTTGGTGCTGGTGATCACGGCCTGTTGGGACACGGTCACTCCGGTGGCGTCGACGGTGACGACCACCGAATACCAGACCTGCTTGTACAGCGGTATCCCGGCGCCCACCCTGATGACGTTGCCGGCACCGTCGCCGAGGGTGACGACGAGCCCGTCGGGTTCGAGCGTCAGCGCCCACCCGGTCGAGGTGGTGTCATCCCACCGGGAGATCACTCCTTGTCGTCCCAGGGTGGGCAGTGTCGGCCAGACGTAGAGATGAATGCTGAACCCATTGGATCCTGACAGCATGCCCCCCGGGTCAGGCACCTTGATGAATCCGCCACTCTGGGTGAACTGTTCGTCGACCTGCACACGCTGATCGAGCTCCGAGGGAATGTGCACGGTGCGCTGCCCTGGCCCGCTTGGGTTGAGATTGCCGTTGTACATCCGCAGCAGTCGTGTGTCGACCGGACCGTCCCCGGCGTGTGCCAAATGGAATGTCAACGGCTCGCCCGGTGCGACGTTGGGCCGAGAGTTGTAACCGCGCAACCGCAGTGACGTCTTCATTGGTTGTCTGCCTCCAAGGTGTCGGCGCCGATGATGTCGTTGACCCGCTCGAGAAAGGCAGCCACGATGGCGTCCTCCTTGGTGGTGAAGGTGTGCGAGGTGTCGACGGTGGGGGGTGTAGCGCGTTCGGCGTGCAATCGGGCCAGATAGTAGGTCTCGTAGGACGGTGCCGCGTAGGCGAAAGTCCGTCCTTCAATCGGTGCCATCCGCATGAAGTTGAGCAACTGCCTCAGTTCGAGGGTTCGTGGATGTCTGCCGATGACGTCGTCGCGAAATTCTTCGAGTGTCGCGGGCCTCACTACGGCGCGCAATTCAGCACGGCGGCGCTCGTCGAAACGTTCTCGAATGAGCAGACTGCGGTCTTCGACGTCCGTCTGTCCCGTCAACGGCATGGTGAATGCGCCCCTCCTGGTGAGATCCTGCCTGTCACTTGTACTTTCCAATGGCTTCGTCGCAGGTTGCGAGGTTGCCCTTCGTGACGGTGGCGGCGTCCAATGTCGTCGACTTCGGCACCTCTGCGCCCTTGAGAAGGTTGACGGTGACCTCAGCTCCGGTGCGGCCCAGTGCGAAGGGATCCCACAGTGCGGTGGCGTACTGCTTGCCGGCCTCGATGTTGCGGTAACCGACGGGGTCACAGTCGGCGCCGACGGCAACGTAGTCGCGTCCCGCAACCGTGCCCGAACGTTCGCCCGCGAGAATGACGCCGTCGAGCATGACGTCGGAGTGTGCGAAGACTCCGACGACGTTGTCGGCGGAGTACCTCGAGAACATCTGTGCGGCAACGGTGGTGGCTTCGGTTCCGTCCCAGTTGGCGGTCATGGAGGAGACGATCTTCAGATCCGGTGCGATCTTGGCGAGTGTCTCCTCAAAGCCCTTCTTGCGTGAGATCGTCGTGGCGCCACCGGGAGCTCCTTCGATCTGCAGGACGGCGCCCCGAACTGGCTTGCCCTGCGCGGTGAGGCCGTCGACGATCGCTTGGGCACTGCTCGCGCCGATCCGTTCCTCGTCGTAGCCCCAGAACGCGCTGTAGAGCGCGTCGTCGTCGGTGGCGGGCTTGTAGATGCCGACGACGATCTTGGTGTTGGGAGATTGTTGGCGGGCGCGGGCATAGGCGGGAATCAACGACGTGGTGTCGGTCGGCCAGAGCACGATCGTCGCGGGTTTGGTGCTCAGCGCTTGGTTGAACTTCTGCATCTGGTCGGCGCCTGCACCGTAATCGCTGTACTCGGTCGTGACTTTCAGGCCGGCCGCCTCAAGGTCTTTGGTGATCGTGTCGGCGAAATTGGACTGCGTCGGGTTGGACCGTGCGATCGTCAGAACGTACGCCGCTTGTCCTGCCACCTCTCCGGAAGAGCCGTTCTCGGCCGGACTGGTGTCACCGGCTGACGAGCATCCGCTGACCGTGAGGGCCAACGCCAGCGTCACCCCGGCGGTGATCTGCAATCGTCTCATGTGTTTCCTCCGTCGGAGTGGATTGCCTCCGCCGCCGTTGCGGCGGAGGTCGTTTCGTAGTCGCGGATTACGAGTCGGTCTGAGCCGCGTTGCACCAACCGGCGTAACGGGCGGTCACAGATCACCACGGCGATCAGCACGGCGCCGTTGACCAGTTGAATGGTCGCGGACGCGACGCCGGCGAGGCTGAGGCCGTTGTTGAGGATGGCCAGGAGCAAGGCCCCGCCCACAGCGCCCACCAGTGACCCGCGACCGCCGGTGAGGGCGACGCCGCCGACGAGCACCGCGGTGGCTGCCTGCAGAAGATATGCGTTGTTGGGACCGGGCTGTCCGGTGGCGAGGGCGACACCCTCGAGCGCACCCCCGATCCCGGCGAAGCCGGCAGAGACGAGGAATGCGACTGTCACGCTCCACGACACTGGTAGGCCGGAGGATCGAGCACGGTTGCCGTCGCTGCCGATGGCGTACAAGAATCGACCCCACCATGCGCGCTTGACGATCAGGATCAGCACCGCAACCAACCCGAGTTGCAGAATGGTTTGCAGCGACAGCGCGCCAAGGATCGGCTCGGTGAGTTGGAGGCCAGGACGGTAGTCGGCCATGGTCACGACGTTGTTTCCGGTGACGAAATAGCCGAGGCCGATGCCCAGCATCATGGTGGCGACGGTGACTGCCAGAGATGCAATGCGTACTGCCCCGGTGGCAATGCCGTTGATCAGTCCGATCACGAGAGCCAGGCCAACGCCGAGTGCGATGCTGACGGGTAGGCCGAGTTCGTCGGCGTACTGGACGGTCACCAGGCCCGCGAGTGGATAGGTCGCAGCGATGGAAAGGTCGAATTCGCCGGCGATCATGACGATTGCGAGGCCGGCCGATACCAGGGCCAGGGTGGCGAAGATCTGCATCAATGCGTAGAGATTCCCGATGGTGGAGAAGCCCGGCACCGCCATGGTGCACGCGACATAGGCAATCGCTGCGACCAACCAGGTGAGTAGTGTCCGCGCACCCCAATACGTAGACCGGGTAACGGAATTGATCATCGCGCGCTCTTCGCTCTGAGGAATCCGGACATCAACACGACGAGCAGGATGAGGGCACCTTCGGTGACCAGCTGCATCTCATAGCTCAGGCCGGCCAGGGCTGCGACGTTGTTGAGCAGTCCGGCGAATACCGCACCGACGGCGGCGCCAAGGGGGGTGCCGATGCCGCCGGCGATGGCGACACCACCCACTACGACTGCCACGATGGCGTCGAAACCGAAGCTGGCACCCGACGTCAGCAGTCCTTGGTTGGACTGTGCCGCCAGTAAGGCCCCCGCCAGCCCCGTGGTGGCGCCGGAGATCGCAAACGCGGCCGTGACGATCATGGTGCGGCGATAGCCCGACAGCAGGCCTGCGCGTTCGTTGAGGCCGAACAAGGTCAGCTGCCTACCGAAGACAGTTTGGCGCAGTAACCACAGCAGGGCGATCGTCACGGTCAGGAAGACGGCTGTCTGAAATGGAAGGAAACCGAAGAGGTTCATATTCAGAACGGTGTTGTCGCCGGTGCCGAGCACGGTCTGCCCGTTGGTCCAAAGCTGGCCCAGCCCAACGAGAATGGCAGCCGTGGCGATGGTCACGATGATCGGGTCGGCCTCGAATCGGCCGACGACGACACCCTGGATGGCGCCGACCGTGGAGCCTAGGGCGACGGTAAGCAGCACCGACGCCGTGACGCCGAGGTAATTGCTGGACGCGAATGCAATGGTGCACAGTGCTACCAGAGCAGGAATCGACAGTGAGAACACCTGCCCGGCGATCGTGATGAAGCTCAAACCGACTGCGATGATGCCGATCAACGAGACCGACAGACATAATCCGCGGAGGTTGGATGCGGTGGGGAAGGCGTCGATGGTGACGGTGGCGACGATCGCCAGACCAATGGTGGCGACGGTGACCATGCTGGTCGCAGTGGCGTTACGCCGGGATCCGCGCACCGCTGATCTGAGCTCCGTCAGTGTCACGCGGGCTCTCCGTGCAGGATCTCGGTGATGAGAGTTGCGTCGTCGGTGTCGTCGATCCGATGGCTGCCCACTGTTCTTCCGCGGTACATGGTCACGCCTTGGTCGGCGAGCTCGCGTATCTCGACGATGTCGGTGCTATACACGACGACCAACACGTGCTGGGCGGCCAATTGACGGAGCGTCTGGTAGATCTCAGCTCTGGCACCGACGTCGACGCCGCGGGTCGGTTCACTCATCAGCAACAGTCGCGGTTGCATGGCGAGCGCGCGGGCGATGGCCACCTTCTGTTGATTGCCGCCACTGAACGCAGAGACATCCTCTGTCAACCGCTCGGGGTTGAAGCGCACGTCGTTGGCTCCGGTGCGGGCGAGGTCACGTTCGCGCTTGCGGCGGAGCAGTTTCCTCGAACTGATGCGGTCCAGTGCGCTCGACGAGATGTTGGTCGTCACCGCGGCATTCAGGAACACTCCTTCGGTGGCGCGATCGGCGGGCACGTAACCGATCCCGTGCCGTTTGGTCGCGACACGTGACGGCACTGCTAGCGCCTTGCCGCGCAGGGTGATCGCACCTCGTTGGGGTGGCAGGAGTCCGGCGAGGCTGCGAACCACGTCATCGGCACCGGAGCCGACTTGACCGAAGAGGGCGAGTATCTCGCCGTCGCGGGCTGTGAAGTGCACGTCCTCGTAGCGCCCCGGGATGGTGAGGGCGGTCAACTCGAGAGTGTTCGCGGAGTCTCGATCATGTCTTGACACAGAAGCCTTGACCACGGTCTCACGAGACTTCCCGAGCATGTGGTCGACGATCGCCGTGAGGGTGAAGTCTCTTCTGGGGCCGGTTGCCGCTACTCTGCCTGACCGCAAGATGGTCACGTGGTCGGCCAGCTCCATGACTTCGCCGAGGCGGTGGGTGATGTAGAGAACTGCGTGTCCGGCGGCCGCGAGGTTCTTGGTCACCGTGTGCACGCGGCGAATCTCGATGTCGGACAGCGTCGCCGTGGGCTCGTCGAGAACGAGTACCTGCGCGTCGCGGATGAGTCCGCGGGCGAGTTCGAGCAGTTGCTGTTGCGCGAGCGCCAGGGTTTCGACGGGTCGGTCGAGGTGGACATCGGTGAGGCCGGCTGAATCGAGCGCTGAGCGGGCGCGGTTTCGTAAGCGTCGGTAGGGAATCCATCCGCGATTCGAGCGCCCAGCCAGTGCCAGATTGTCGAGTACTGATAATTGCGGCACCACGGACAGCTCCTGGAAGACCATCGCCACGTCGCCGTTGTCGTGGGCGCGACCCGACACCCGACCGGTCGTAGCGGGGATGATGCCGGCGAGGATCTTGACCAAAGTGCTCTTGCCTGCGCCGTTTTCGCCAAGTAGGGCGTGTATTTCGCCCGATCGGAACTCGACGTCGACGGGGTGGAGAACCGTCACTTCGCCGTACTTCTTCGTCACGGAATGGGCGGCCAGCAATACCGATTCCGTGGTCTCGTACTCGATTGCTGTGGGCTGCGAGGGCGACACGAGAGCTAACTCCTTTGGGGGGAGGGGGGAATGCTGTACGTCGCATCTGTCTACTGTTGAACAGTAACACTGTTGGGCATTACGACAACTCGAATGGGGAACGAGTGTCCACAACCGTCAGATGGTTGGACACGCTCAGCTGGACAGGGTTACGACTCTGTCTTCCAACGGCTTTCGCCCACCATCCGGCTCCTGCCTCATCGGCAGTGGAGTTAAGGCGCCCTGGAATCGAGCGACCTCAGATCGGTGAGCCCGGCGGGGGTTCACGACACCCGCCGGGCTCAGTCCTTGCCAGGCCGAACTAGACGCGGTCGCCCAGGGTGGAGTTGAGTTGCTCGTAGCGGTGCGGTGACCGGGCCTTGATGACGTAGGCGCCAATGACGCCGATGGCGAGCGAGGCGAAAAGCATTGCGGTGAAGGTGAACTGGAGCCAGCCGCCACCACCGAGCAGCACGTCCATTCCCGTGACCGCGTACCAGAGGAACGGCATCAGTCCGGCGATGCCGAGCAGTGGTGCGATGAAGGTGTTCCAGGGGCGTTTGTCGACGTTGGAGCGGCGGAAGAAGACGAAGATGGCGATGCTCGCGATGGTCTGCAGCAGGATGATTCCGGCAGCGCCGACGCCGGTCCACCAGGTGAACAGGGTGGTGTAGGGATCGAGACCGAACACGGCGAAGATGGCCACCACGACGGCAACCATGCCGATCTGGACGTAACAAGCGATGGCGGGTGATTGGCGGGTCGGATGTGTGGTGCCCAAGCGTGACCAGATGACGCCTTGGCGTCCCAGCGAGTACAGGTAACGAGCCACGTTGTTGTGAAAGGTGAGGATGGCCGCGAAGAGGCTGGTGATGACCAACAGCTGGAAGGCCTCTGTTCCCACCCGACCGAGCACGGTGTCACTCACTGCGAAGACCAGGTTGCCACCTTCGCTGGCGGCCAGACCGGCGATGTTGCCGACGCCGACGGCGTTGACGATGAGAAAGGCGGTGACGGCGTAGAAGACGCCCATGAAGATCACCGAGGCGTAGGTAGCCCGTGGCACAGTGCGTTTGGGGTCCTTGGCTTCCTCGCCGTAGATGGCGGTGCCCTCGAATCCGATGAAGGACGCGTGGGCGAACATGAGCGCGACGCCGATCGCCCCGGCGAACACTGCGGACGGCGCGAACGGTTCGAACGAGTAGTCACTCACCGGTGTCGGCGAGTTGACCAGGATGCCGACGTTGAGGATCAGGATGATCGCCGTCTCGAGTGTCAGCAGTACGGCCAGCACGCGGGCGCCGGCATGAATTTGCCGGACGCCGAGGAACAACGACGCTCCCATCGCGATGAACGAAAAGACCCACCACGGAACCTCGACACCAGTGTGCTTGGAGGCGAATTCTGCTGCGTAGTAGCCAAACCCGCCAATCACGCCCAGCTGGATCGCGTTGTAGGCGAAGATGGCCAACGAGGCAGACCCGAGACCGAGTGGTCGGCCGAGGCCCCGCGTGATGAAGGCGTAGAACGCGCCCGCATTGGTGATGTGCTTGCTCATCGCCACGTAACCAACCGCAAAGATGGTCAGCACCAGGGCAACCAGCACGAACGCGCCAGCGATGCCGATGCCGTTTCCGGAGCCGATGATCACCGGGAAGAGCGCCACGACCACGGTCAACGGCGCGGCCGCGGCGACGACGAAGAAGACGATGCCGAGTACGCCGATCTGGTTGCGTGCCAATCCCGTTGAGCCGTCGGGTGACTCCTTGGCGGTCGCCAACTTTTGAGGTTCGTCCTGATGAAGCATCGCGGATCCTTTGCGGTAGAAGTCAGCGGGTGGATTTGCTACGAGCAGCGAATTTGACGACCTTGCGTAGTGCGGGGCTGGTGGCGACGGTGTAGCCGAGTTTCTTGCCGCTCTTGGTGCCCATCACGGTTTCCATCGCCCGATCGACGACGCCGGCCTTGGGTCCGGGGCCGACGCGCGCGGCAGTGGGTGCGGCGGTGCCGTTGAGGTCGGCGATCACGACCTGAGCGGCGTTGTGTCCGTTGGCCCCCATGACGCCGCCGCCGGGGTGGGTGCCCGAGCCGCAGAGGTAGTAGTCGTCGACGGTGGTGCGGTAGTCGGCCAACTCGGGAGTGGGGCGGTTGTTGAACAGCTGATCGAAGAACATGGCACCGTGGAAGATGTTGCCGCCGGTCAGGCCATAGTCACGCTCGAGGTCCTTGGGGGTGATGATGACCCGTTCGAGGATGTGTCCGCGCAGATTCGGGGCGTAGCGGAACAGCACCTCCAGCACGCGATCGGCCCACTCGTCGCGGATGGTGTCCCAGTCGGTACCGGCCAACTCGAACGGAAGTTGCTGCACGCCAAGGGTCATGGTGTGCTTGCCCTTTGGCGCCAACGTGTCGTCGTGGGTGGACTGGATGACGGCTTCGATGACGAAGTCGTCGGGAATCTCACCGCGCCGCTCGGCCTCCCAGGCTCGCTCGAAGTTCTCGATGGAGGCACCCATGATCGCTTGTGCCTGATGCTGCGGGCCGAACTCGCCTGCGGGAAAGCCGATGTAGTCGGGCAGCTCGTCGATCAGGAGGTGAATGCGGGCCATCGAGCCGCGGGCATCGTAGTTTTCGAGCTTCTCGGTCAATTTGGCGTCGACGGTGCCGGTTGGCAGCAGTTGCAGCATGGAGCGCTGCGGATCGGCGTTGGAGATCACCGTGCGCGCCGTGATGATCTCGCCGTTGGCAAGCTTGACGCCGGACGCTCGTCCTCCGTCGACGACGACGTGTCGGACCGGGGAGTTCAGCCGGATCTCTGCGCCGTGGGCTTCGGCGCTGCGTGCCATGGCCTGGGTGATCCCGCCCATTCCGCCCTTGACGAAGCCCCACTGCCCAAGGGTGCCCTTGAACTCACCGACGGAGTGGTGTCCGTAGACGTACCCGGTGCCGGGCGTCGACGGGCCGCCCCAGACCGAGATCATCCCGAAGAAGGTGAAAAGCCCCTTGATGTGTTCATTTTCGAAGTATCGGTCGAGCAGGTCCTTGGTGGACAGCAGCACCATTTCGTTGAACAAGTCTTCGGCCCCGGCAGCTTCGAATGCTGCCAGTACCTGCGAGCGGCTCGGTGCGGGGGACAGCAGGAACGGTGTCAGGATGGAGGCGAACTTCTTCACTCGCAGGCCGAAGTCCAGGAACGCGGCGGCGTCACGCTTGGAGAACTTCTCGATCTCCTTGAGTGTCTTGTCCATGTCCTTCCACACGAACAGGTGGCTGCCGTCGGGGAAGATGCTGACCTCGTTGGCTTCGGTCTGGTACATCTCCAGGCCATACCGTTCGAGTTCGAGGTCGGCGATGATCTCGGGGCGCAGCAGGCTGGCGATGAAGGCGCACGACGACCAGGTGGCGCCGGGGATCAGTTCCTCGCTGGTACACGCCCCGCCAACGACGTTGCGCGCCTCGACGACGAGAACCTTCTTGCCGGCACGGGCGAGGTAGCCGGCGGTGATCAGACCGTTGTGCCCGGCGCCGATGACGATCGCATCGTAGGTCGTGGTGGGGTGGGTCATCGCAGTTCTCCAAGGATGAGGTGGGTGAAGTAGGTACGAACGGTGGCCGGGTCGACGAGTTCGTCGAAGCCGTCGGTGACGGGTTTCATGGTGGGGTGGGTGTCGCGGAGCTGCTCCCACGCCGCCCAGTCCGTGACCTCCAGGACTTCCAGGATGTCGGCGGGAGATCCGTCGGGGGCCTCGTTGACTCGAAACGCTTCGAACCGACGAACGACGTCGCGGTGGGCCAGGCACGTCGGTCGGTCGACCTCGGTGGAGAAGCGTTCGAAGGCGGCCGGGTCTACCCCGGGCAGCATCGAGAACAGGTTGACAGCTACTACCGAGCGGCTGGTCGACGTCATCGCGAGGGCTCCAAAGTGGTTGTGCGAGTGAGTATGCGGTTAGGACTCGAGATTGATCATGATGTGCTTGATTTCCGTGTATTCCTCGACGGAGTAGATCGACATGTCGTTGCCGTGCCCGGACTGCTTGAAGCCGCCGTGCGGCATCTCCGACACGATCGGCAGGTGGTCGTTGATCCAGACCGTTCCGAATTGGAGCTTGCGAGCTGCGCGCATCGCGCGGCCGACGTCGCGGGTGAACACCGATGCCGCCAAGCCGTATTCGACGTCATTGGCCCACGCGAACGCCTGTGCTTCGTCGGTGAATCGGGTGGTGGTGACGACGGGTCCGAAGACCTCCTTCTGCACGATTTCGGAGTCTTGGGCGGCGTCGACGACGAGTGAGGGCTTGTACCAGAAGCCGGGTCCGGCGCCGAGGCCGCCAACCGCGAGCGCGGCCGGTCCCGTGGATACCGCCCGGTCGACGAAGCCAGCCACGCGGTCGCGCTGGCGTTCGGAGATCACCGGGCCCATTTCGGTGGACTCGAGTTCCGGGTTGCCCATCGCGACCTTCGACACGGCGCGGGTGAGTTCGGTGACGAAGTCGTCGTAGATGCCGTCGGCGATGTACACCCGGGAGGCAGCCATGCAGTCCTGCCCGGAGTTCCCGTAGCCGCCTTCGCAGATCTTGGTGATCGCCAGCTCGGCGTCGCAATCGTCGAACACCAAAACTGGTGCCTTGCCTCCCAATTCGAGGTGCAGGCGCTTGAGATTGTCGGCACCGGCGCGAGCCACGACCTTGCCGGTGTTGGTGTCCCCGGTGAGCGAACTCATCCGCACCCGGGGGTGCGAGGTCAATGCAGCGCCAACGGTGTCGCCGTGGCCGGTGACGACGTTGAACACCCCTGGCGGGAACAGATCTGCCGCAAGTTCTGCCAGCCGCAGCGTGGACAGCGGGGTCTGCTCGCTGGGCTTGAGTACCAAGGTGTTCCCGGTCATCAGGGCTGGGCAAATCTTCCAAATCGCCATGACGAGCGGGAAGTTCCACGGTGCGACGCTGCCGACGACGCCGAGCGGGTCGCGTCGAATGATGCTGGTGTGGGTGGGGGAGTACTCGCCGGCGGCGCGGCCCTCGAGTACGCGCGCGGCGCCAGCGAAGAAGCGCATGTTGTCCACGCCGAAGGGCACCTCGTCGCGGGCTACGGCGATGGGCTTGCCGACGTTCTGAGACTCCAACTGCGCGAACTCCTCGGCGTGAGCCTCCAACCGATCGGCCAGCTTCAGCAGCAACTCGGCCCTCTTGCCGGGGGTAGTGGCCGCCCAGTCGTCGAAGGCCTCCTCCGCCGCGGCGACGGCGCGATCCACGTCGGTCGCATTGCCCAAGGGGACCGTGGCGATGCGCTCGTTGGTGGCGGGGTTGATGACCGCCTCGGTGGCACCGCTCGCAGCGGACACATGCTCGCCTGCGATGTACATGAGATGGCCGTCTGCCATGTGAAGTTTCTCCAGACCTATGCCGACGACCGCCGCGGCGGCCTGTGTTCAAGTGTTGAACAGTTGACTTGTTGGACTTAAGCACAGGCGAATGGTGTGCGCAAGACGACGGCGGAAAACGGTTGTGAACGCGGCATCGAGTGGACCCGCATGGCGTTTCGCGTGGCCGCGTCCCGTGGCTCCCTCATCCGAGGGTGCGGCGGGCGCGCCAACGCCGTTGCGTCAAGGGGGTGAGGCTTGATCCGCCCGTCAGACGGCGGTGCGGCTGGCCAGGATCTTGCGGACCTCGTCGCGATTCTCGGTGATGATCCCGGCGATCGTCGTGCGAGCCAGTTCGGGATCGCGCGAGGCGAACGCCGTGACGATCCGCTGGTGCTCCTCTTCCAGCGTCGAGCCGCTCTCGTACTCGTGATGATCCAGGGACAGGATCAGCAGAAAGTACCGGAGGTCGCCAAGCAACTCATCGTAGAACTTGTTCAGCCGCGGGCTATTCATCAATCCGACGATGGCGCGGTGAATGTCCAGGTCCTTCTCCACGATGGTGCGCGGATCCTCGGTCAGCATCGCCACCTTGAGGGCGTCCAACGCGGCGGTCAGGGGCGTCAGATCGGTGTCGTATCCGACCGACGCCGCGGCCGCCGTCTCCAGGTGAAGTCGCGCGCGATAGATGTCGAGGACCTCCTCGTCGGAGGGGTTCCACACCGCCAGTCCACGGTTGAAGACGTATCGCACCAGGCCCGTTCCCTGGAGCAGTCGCACGGCTTCCCGCACGGTGTTGCGCGAGATTCCCAGCTGCTCAGCGATGACGCTCTCCCTGATGCGCTCGCCCGGCTTGAGCTCGCCTTCGAGGATCATGTCCATCAGACCGTCGGCGATCTGCTGTGCACTGCTGCGCCCGACGATACGAATGCGATCTGCCACCGACATGGCGTCAGCGTACAACTGCTCAACACCGCTCACGTCGCAACTCGACAACCCTGGCCGCGCCTAGACTCCATTGCCCTAGTGTTCTACAGTTGCGCTCAGTCGGGCTGGCTCGGTGTGACCGATCGAGTGCCAACCCGACAGCACGCATCGCTAGCCATGGCGTGTCCTCCGATCGCAAAGGAATGAGACCCCGGATGCCGAACGCCACCCACCGCCGCACCGCACCACCGCCGCACTTCACCCGAATGGGTTCGACGCCATGATCACCAACTCCGGCATCCTCGCGCAGATCACCAAGGAGAGCGCGCTGGCGTCCGGCGCACCGGCGTTCCCAGACCAGCGGGTCGCGGCCGAACTCGAAGGGCTCTACGACCTGAGTGGTCAGCTGACGCGCATACCCACCGAGAAGGACGACACGTTCCGCCTCTCCACCACTGGCGGTCAATTCCTCGTCAAGATCGCTCCTGCGTCGGAGAGCGCCCAGATAGTCAACCTGCAATCCGCCGTCATGCTCCACCTAGAGGAATCCGCTGAGCCGATCCCCGCGCAGCGGCTGATCCGCGGAGTGCACGGCCAGATCGAGTCCACCGTCGTCGATCCCGACGGCAATGCGCGCATCCTGCGCGTCCTCAGCTACCTCGAGGGAAGTCTTCTCGCAACTGCCCAGCCGACGCCTGCTCAGTTCACGGGTGTGGGCGCAATGCTGGCCCGCTTGGATCGAGCGCTCGGTGGCTTCGCGCATCCAGACGACTCCCGGCTGCTGATTTGGGATCTCAAGAACTTCTCTCACATGAGACCGTTGCTGGAATGGGTCACCGACCGCGACGACGTGACCATGGCTACGTGGATCTTCGACCAGTTCGACGCTTACGTCGCGCCCCGGATCGTCGACTTGGAGACACAGATGATCCACGGCGACTTCAGCCCCTTCAACGTCGTCGTCGATCCGGCGTCCGAGGAGTTCGTCACGGGGATCATCGACTTCGGCGATGTGGTGCGAAGCCCGATCGTGTTCGAACTCAGTGTCGCGGTAGCCAACCAGATCGGCGCCGACGAGCAACGGCCATGGGCCAGCGCGCTGGACATCGTGCGCGGCTACCAGCAGGAGCGTCCCCTGTCAGACGACGACGTGGCACTGCTGTCCATCACCGGTCCCGCGCGACTACTGCTGCGGGCGTTGATCTTCGGCTGGCGGGCCGCGCTGCATCCCGACAGTCGCGACTACGGGTTGTCTCATTCGGCTCTCGACTGGAACAGGCTGCGGTGCGCGATGTCGGTGGCCACACCGACCATCGAAGCCCTGCTGACCTCCACCGGTACATCAGCGTCCCCGACAGAAAGGGAATGACCTTGACCAACGCCCTCACCCCCAAGGCATCCGAGCCGATGGTGAACGGCTTCGATCCATCACGCATCGAGGAACTGCCGCCCCGGGCACGCCAGCAGGTCGGCGACCGGGAACGGCTTCTCGGCCCTGGGTACCGACTGTTCTACAACGACCCCGTCGAAATCGTGCGCGGCGCAGGCACGCTGCTCTACGACGCCGACGGCAACGACTACCTCGATGTGTACAACAACGTCACGAGCGTCGGCCATTGTCACCCCTACGTCGTCGAGGCCGTACACCGGCAGCTCGCCACGCTGAACACCAACACCCGCTACATCCAGCAGGCGATCCTCAGCTACAGCGAGCAGTTCCTGGACACCATGCCCGCCGAACTGGGGCACGTCATGTTCACCTGTACGGGTTCCGAAGCCAACGATCTCGCCATGCGAGTGGCCCGGTACTACACCGGCAACCAAGGCATCATCGTGACATCCGGCGCCTATCACGGCCTCACGGCCGACGTGTCGGCCTTCTCGCCGTCCTTGGGTATCGGCGTCCCGCTGGGACCGCACGTGCGCACGATCAGCGCCCCGGATCGCCTGCGGCACGGCGGAGACGGCGACGTGGTCGAGGCCATGCGGCGCGAAATACGTGAAGCCATCTCCGATCTGGAACGCCACGGCTTCGGGGTCGCGGCGTTCATCGCCGACATGATCTTCTCCTCCGACGGCATCTACGCCGACCCCGCGGGGTTCCTCCAGCCGGTCATCGAAGAGGTCCACAACGCAGGCGGCCTGTTCATCGCCGACGAGGTGCAGCCAGGTTTCGGGCGCACCGGCCAACACTGGTGGGGTTTCCAGCGCCACGGCCTGGTTCCCGACATCATGACCACCGGCAAGCCGATGGGCAACGGCATACCCATCGCTGCCGCCGCATTTCGGCCCGAACTGCTCGTGGAATTCGGCCGTAACATCCGATACTTCAACACCTTCGGCGGTAACTCGGTATCCATCGCCGCCGCCCAGGCCGTACTGGACGTGATCAACGACGAGGGTCTGATCGCCAACGCCGACAAGGTCGGCAACTACATCATGTCCGAGATGTCCACGCTGGCCGGGGGCTACGAACAGATCGCGGAGGTGCGCGGTGCGGGGTTGTTCGCCGGCGTGGACATCGTGACCGACCGTGAGTCCAACACCCCCGACGGGGAGGCGGCGCTCCGCGTGGTCAATCACATGCGCCGCCGCCGCGTTCTGATCTCCGCATCGGGACCCCGGGGCAGCGTCCTCAAAGTCCGCCCTCCGCTGCCCTTCTCGATCAGCGATGCGGATCGCATGTTGGAGAATCTGGCCGTCGTCCTGGCCGAGGAACTGCATTGAGCAGTGACCGCCAGGCCCGACACGGCGCCGACATCGTCGAACTGCTCGCCACCAGCGGGGTCGAACTCGACACCAGCAGCAGGCGCCTCGCCGAGTACAGCTACGACGCATCGAACTACCGCGTCGCGCCGCTGGCCGTCGCGTTCCCGCGCGACGCCGACGACGTCAGCCGCATCGTCACGGCGTGCCATCGAGTCGGTGTGCCCGTCGTCGCCCGAGGTGGCGGAACATCAATGGCTGGCAACGCGATTGGCCGTGGAGTCGTTCTCGACACGTCGCGCTACATGAACGCCATCGTGTCCGTCGACGCTGCGAACAGGACCGCCGTCGTCGAGCCCGGGGTCATCCTCTCGCATCTCGCCGAGGCCGTCGAACGACGCACCGGGAACCGCCTCACCTTCGCGCCGGACCCTTCTAGCAAGAACCGCGCCACCATCGGAGGATCGATCGGCAACGACGCGTGCGGCAACCACTCCGTTCGATACGGCCGCACCGGCGACCACGTGGTGTCCCTCGACGTGGTGCTTGCCGACGGAACCCGACTCACCGCCACCCGCACCGCGCTGCGTGCCACCGACGCCGACGACCTTCCCGCGGTCGAGCGGGCCAGTCAGCTGACCGCCGATCTCAAGGCACTCGCCGCAGGCTACCTGGCCCAGTTCCGTCTTGAACTGGGCCGCATTCCCCGGCAGGTGTCCGGCTTTCACTTGGCAAACCTCCTGCCGGAGAACGGTTTCGACGTTGCCCGCGCACTCGTCGGCAGCGAGGGGACATGCGTGATCGTGGTGAGTGCCACCATGCGGCTGGTGGACGTGCCGTCGTCGGCACTGCTGTTGATCGTGGCCTATGACGACGTCGTGGATGCCGCGCGCGACGTCACGACCATCCTGAAGTACTCGCCCGCCGCGATCGAGGGCATCGACGAGCAGATCGTGGCGACCATGAAGGCTCGTCGCGGCCCAGACTCGGTGTCCGAACTGCCGGCTGGGCGCGCGTGGCTCTACGTCGACCTCGACGGGGAGGACGACGTCGCCGTCGAGGCGCAAGCGAGGAGGCTCCAGGGCGAGCTTCGCGCCAACGGGCGAGCGCTGGACTGCCGCGAGGTACGCGACCCCGTTGAGCGCAGGAAGTTGTGGCGCGTTCGAGAGGACGGGGCGGGCCTGTCGTCGCGGCTGGAGTTGCCCGACGGATCAAGCGTCACCTCATGGCCGGGCTGGGAGGATTCAGCGGTCGCCCCGGAAGATCTCGCCGACTACCTCGCCGACTTCCGGCTACTGCTGGAACGGCACGACCTCATCGGGGTGATGTACGGCCACTTCGGCGCCGGGTGCATGCACATCCGCATCACGTTCGACCAACGCACACCCGAGGGCCGAAAGGTGATGTCGGCTTTCCTCACCGCCGCCGCACGTCTGGTGGTCCAGCACGGCGGCACCCTGTCCGGAGAACACGGCGACGGAAGGGCCCGCTCCGAGCTCCTCCCGGAGATGTACTCCCCGACCATCATGGAAGCCTTTTCGACCTTCAAGCGTCTCTTCGACCCCACCAACGTCCTCAACCCCGGCATGATCGTCGACCCGGAGCCGGTGACCGAGGCGTTGGCACTGGCGGGCATTCCCGCGCTGCCGTGGCAGACGACGTTCGTTCTGCACGACGCGAACAGTCCGGGAAGCGGAGGGTTCGCCGACGCCGTCCAGCGCTGCATCGGCATCGGAAGGTGCCGCTCGCACGGCAGTGGCGTGATGTGCCCCAGCTTCCGCGCCACCGGTGACGAGAAGGACTCCACGCGCGGGCGCGCCCGTGTGCTGCAGGACATGGTGCGCGGTGCGGGCAGCGTCGAGCAGGGGTGGGCATCGGAGGACGTGCGCGAGGCATTGGATCTGTGCCTGTCCTGCAAGGCGTGCTCATCGGACTGCCCGACCGGTGTGGACATGGCGACGTATAAGGCCGAGTTCTTCGATCACTACTACCGCGGGCGACTGCGTCCGGCGGCGCACTATTCGCTGGGCTGGCTCCCTCGATGGCTGGCGGTGACGTCGCGGATGGCGCCTCTAGTCAACGCCGTGTTGGCCAGTCCGCTGCGCTCGGCGGGACTTCGCTTGGGCGGCTTGACCACTGAGCGTCCACTACCGGGTTTTGCCTCCCGGCGCCAACTTCGCCGCGAGCTCGGGTCCCACCGCACCGGGCGTGGTGACGTGGTGCTCGTCGTGGACTCCTTCACGAAGGGTTTTCGACCCGAAGTCGCCGGGGCGGCCCTTCGGGTCATGGAGGACGCCGGACACCGTGCAGAAGTGCGTACCGACGTCTGTTGCGGTCTGACCTGGATCTCCACCGGACAACTTCGGCAGGCGCGAAAGCGCCTGCGTCGCACGGCCGTTTCCCTCGACGACGGGTCCGACCGCCCGATCGTCGTCACCGAGCCGAGTTGTGCGGCAGCTCTGCGCAAGGACTTACCCGAACTGGTCGACACGCCAGCTGCGCACCGGGTGGCGCGACGGGTCCGTAGCTTCGCCGAACACGTCAGCGCACAACGCGAGGGCGGCTGGTCACCGAGTGCCACGCTGCCCTCCTCGGTGACCGTTCAAACCCACTGCCACGAGTACGCCGTGTTCGGTGCAGCCACCCAAATGCGGGCGCTGACGGCCGTCGGAATCGACGACGTCCGCGAGGCCACCGGATGCTGCGGCGTCGCAGGCAACTTCGGTTTCGAGCGGCAACACTTCGACGTCAGCATGGCCGTCGCCGAGCAGGCGCTCGCGCCGGCGTTGAGGGCCAATCCGGATGCCGTCGTGCTTACCGACGGGTTCAGCTGCCACATGCAGGCCCGGCAACTCACCGAGAACCCCTCTCCGAGTGCGTCTTTGCATCTCGCCCAGATCCTCGACCCCCGTGAACGACAGGAGTAACCCCATGACCGCACCGACCACCAGCGTCGACTCGACTACGCCCCGCCCTGCCATCGCGTCGATTCGCACGGGACTACTGATCGGCGGGCAATGGAGGGATGCCGTCGGCGGGCGAGTGTTCGACGTCGAGAACCCGGCTACGGGTGAAGTCCTGGCCGCGGTCGCCGACGCCGACCCGGCAGACGGAGACGCCGCGCTGGCGGCTGCGGTTGGGGCTCAGGCGTCGTGGGCACGCACCGCGCCGCGGTACCGCAGCGAGATCTTGCGCCGCGCTTACGATCTGGTGATGTCCCGCCAAGACTGGCTGGCAAAGGTGATGACTCTCGAGATGGGTAAACCGCTCGCCGAGGCGAAGGGTGAAGTAGCCTACGCCGCCGAGTTCTTACGGTGGTTCTCCGAGGAGGCAGTACGGGTCTCCGGTGACCACACCACGACGGGGGACGGAGCGAACCGAATCATCGTGACCCGCGAACCGGTCGGCCCGTGCGTGCTCATCACCCCGTGGAACTTTCCCCTGGCCATGGGGACACGCAAGATCGCGCCCGCGGTCGCCGCCGGGTGCACCATGGTGCTCAAGCCCGCGCCCCAAACCCCGCTGAGTTCGTTGGCGTTGGCCGGCATTTTGCAGGAGGCCGGCCTACCGGACGGTGTCCTCAACGTCGTCAATACCACCGATGCGGCAGCCGTGGTGGAGCGGTGGATGACCAGCGGCAAGGCCCGCAAAGTGAGTTTCACCGGCTCCACCGGAGTGGGCAAGCTGCTGTTGCGGCAGGCCGCCGAAACAGTGATGCGTTCCTCGATGGAACTGGGCGGGAACGCCCCGTTCATCGTCTGCGCGGACGCGGACGTCGATGTCGCCGTGGACGGCGCCATGGCCGCGAAGATGCGCAATATGGGGGAGGCGTGCACCGCCGCCAACCGCATGTATGTTCACCGCGACATCGCGGCGACGTTCTCCGAACGGCTGGCCGCGCGGATGGCGGCGTTGACGGTGGGCAACGGACTCGACGACGACACCGACGTCGGGCCGCTGATCGACGCGGCCGGGCGTGCGAAGGTGCAGCGACTCGTCGACGATGCATTGGCCCGTGGCGCAACGGCACTGACGGGCGGTCGGCTGCCCGAGGGGCCGGGCTATTTCTATCCGCCGACCGTCTTGGCAGACGTGTCCGCCGAGTCCGACCTGATGACCACCGAGGTGTTCGGACCCGTAGCTCCGGTCATTCCCTTCGACGACGAGGACGACGTCATCGACCGCGCCAATGACACCGATTGGGGTTTGGTGGGATATCTGTTCACCCAGGACGTCGACCGTGCATTCGACCTGAGCGAGCGACTCGAAGTTGGCATGGTGGGTGTCAACACCGGTGTGGTGTCCAACCCGGCCGCACCGTTCGGCGGGGTGAAGCAGTCCGGTCTGGGGCGCGAAGGCGGCAGGGTCGGCATCGACGAGTTTCTGGAGTACAAGTACCTTGCGATCCCCCGACGCCAAGGCCGATGAGACCGCACCGGCGATCAGTGCCGCCGGCGGCGCGGTCGTGAACTCCGGGGACGAGCCGGCTATCGCGCAGTGGACGGAGACGACGTATGCGGAGGTTCTGAGTTGGCTGTGTGCCAACCCCCGGCAGTCGGGGATCGCGCTCGTCGGCGTCGACGGACGCAGCGGGTCCGGCAAGTCGACCTTCGCGGCGAACCTGGCACGTGCAGCCGCTCACGTCGCCGTCGTCCATACCGACGACATCGCCTGGAACCACTCATTCTTCGACTGGCACGACCTCCTCGTCGACGGGGTGTTGTCACGATTGAGACGCGAAGGGCCGCCGCTCGCGTTCAGGCCGCCAGCGTGGGACGTTCGCCACCGATCAGGCTCCGTCGAGGTACCGGCCGACACGGAAGTACTCGTTGTCGAGGGCGTCGGCGCATGTCGTGAACAACTGCATTCTTGGTTTGATGCCACGGTGTGGATCCAATCTGACGCCGATCTGGCGTATCGCCGCGTCCTCGCTCGAGGTGACGATCCCGTCGAGTTCGTCGACGACTGGACAGCGCAAGAGGTTCCCTACCTGGCGAACGACCGGCCCTGGGCGCGTGCCACGGTGTTCGTGTCGGGTCAATCGCCGTCGTTGGCCAGCGGACGACTTCTCATCGCTGGTGGTCCGCGTTGGTCGGGCGAGGCTGATGACGCCACCGGCAGTAGAGATGACCGCCATGCTTGACGATGAGCCGGTGGGCACCGGGGTGCGTGACATCATGGCTGCCTGGGATTCGCGAATGTGGCGCGGGACCGACACGGTGCAGCGCCAAGGCTGCACAACTCAGCAGCGACCAGCAGTGCTTCTGCTGTCGAGTAACTGCTAGAACGCTCGCGCACCGCCCGCGCCCCGGCGCGAAAGCCCGGAGGCAGTGCCGAACGCGTGTGTCGGCCACCATTTGCGGATGCCTCCAAGAGATCTCAGTCGATCGAAATCCTCGCGACCCTCTATGCCCATGGGCGGCCGGGGAAGTCCTGCGTCTTCAACCCGCTGTCGGCGAGGCATGTGCGCAGGTTCTGTCAGCGCAACGCGGCGCCGACGGCTTCTTCGATTTGTTCGGCGAAACGCTCATCTCGATTGGTGACGGTGTAGCCCAAGGTGAGTTCGAGGTGGGCGTCACCAAGAACGAGACTGATGAAAGTAGACGCGCGCAACGCGGCCGACTGGTTGTCGTAGACGGTACTCAGGATGTCCGCGGCCAGTGACCGCACCAGCTTCGCGCCATTTTCGTAGAAGAGTCGCCCCAGCTCTGGTCGGCGTTCCGCCTCGGCCACGACCGCGCGGTAGAGCCCAATGCCGTTGGGTGACATCAGGTTGTGCAGCAATGCCCATCCGAGGTCACGCAATCGCGCGTCGACCGAGTACTCACCGCCATCGTCGAGGCGACCCGCCAATGCGCCGTCAGCGCACATCGAAGTAATGAGATTCTCGAAGAGGGCTTCCTTGGAAGCAAAGTGTCGATAGACGGTCTGCTTGCCGACACCGGCGGCTGTAGCGACGTCGTCCATTGTCGTCAGCGCGTACCCACGGTCGAGGAACACCTCTTCGGCACCCGCCAGAATCGCCGCGCGCTTACGCCGCTGCAGCGGGCTCAAGACATCGGTGGGTGAGGCGTCCATACGTAAGAGGTAGCAGCACCCGACGTCGTTGACAAGACTGTGCAGTCTCGTTAATGTCGCTGCAACGAGACTTGTCAGTCTCGCAAGGTGTGCTGAGGGGTGTCATCTTCGGCAATGTCAGCGACAGAGCGAGGAGTTTGGGATGCGCGTTTTCATCACGGGCGCAACGGGTTTCATCGGTCGGGGCGTCGTGCTGGCCGCCCTTGACGCCGGTCATCAGGTGACCGGCTTGGTGCGGTCCACAACGTCCTCCACGGCCCAGTGCTTGGCCGAACGTGGCGCGGCTCTCACGGTGGGGGACCTGTGTGATCCGCAGACCTTCGTCGACTCCGCGGCCGAACATGACGCAGTCGTGCACACCGCGTCCACCAATGACGCTTCCGCTGGTGCCGTCGACCAGGCGGCAATGGCAGCCGTCCTCGCGGCGATGTCACCGGGGTCGGTACTGGTCTACACCTCGGGCGCCTGGGTCTACGGCAATACGGGCATGGGCCCGGTCACCGAGTCTGCGGAGGTCGACCCCACCGACCTCGTGGCGTGGCGGCCCGCCGTGGAACAGCAGGTGTTGTCGACGGCTGCCCAGCGAGGGATCGGCGTGTCGGTGTTGCGACCGGCGATGGTGCACGGTCACGGCGGCGGCGTCTTTGCGCTGCTGGCCCAGATGGGACGCGACGGTGGAGTCGTCCGTACCCCCGGGGATGGCCGCAACCGGTGGCCCACCGTGCACGTCGACGATCTCGGGACCGCGTATGTCAGTGCACTGGCACGAGCCGCCTCCCGAAACCCTCAGGTAGACGGGCAGATCCTCAACATCGTCTCCGAGGAAGCCGTCGAGGTCACGAAGATGGCGGACGCAATTCGAACGGCGGTTGGCGCCGACACCGTTGAGCCTTGGCCCGTCGCGGAGGCGCGCCAACAACTGGGACTGTTTGCCGACGCACTTGCGCTCGACCAGTCGGTGAGCGGTCAGGAAGCTCGACGCGTACTGGCGTGGGCGCCGCAGCGCCCAGACGTAATCGCCGATTTGACGTCCTGGCCACACCAGTAGCTGCGACAACCTGTGGGTTCACCCCTCGAGTCACCCACGACTCGATCGCCGCTGCGCCGGCTGGTTCGACACCACTCTGCCTCCATTCACCACTACAGAGAGATTTGACAGCCCATGCGATTCCTCGTCTTCGCCGCGACCCGCCCAGGCGCCGCCGACCCCGCACGATACGAGCAAGCCGAAATCGCCCGGGTCGGCGAACTCATCGCCGCCGGCGTAGCCGAACACTGCTATGTAACAGCCGATCACAGCGGCGCTTACCTAGTGGTCAACACTGCCGACCGTGCCGAGGCTGAGAGCATCATGCAGACACTGCCGATGGCGCAGGCAGGCCTGCTCCAGTTCACGTTCGTCGAACTCGCTCCTGACGAGACGTAGCGGTCGACGTCGCCGACGTGGACAAAGATGCTGTCAACACGATCGTGCGTACAAGCCCAGAAGCGGGCCGCCGCGCCACTTTCGACGTCCCGCCGATTGACCGCGGCCGAGCGTGGGCCTGCGTCGCCGCGATGCGCGACATTCGGATAGCGCCTGCCGTAGGCCCTTGCCTATGAACCCAAATGTGGTTGCCACTTAGGCCGGTCATGGCGATGACATCCTTGTGGTCGCCGTCGGAAGGAGGGTTCCACCGGCTGAAGTACCCTCTGATCTGCAACGCCCCCATAGCCCAATTGGCAGAGGCAGCGGACTTAAAATCCGCCAAGTGTCGGTTCGAGTCCGACTGGGGGCACCGCTATCTGTGCAAAGAAGATGCTGGTACAGAGGATTTTGAAGCCAGTCAGACCGCGCTGAGTGGTCTCCGTGCCCACATCTTGCCCACAGTCTCATCTAACTTGACAGCAACTCCAGTGAGGTCGTCGTCGAAAAGGTCCGCGTACAGGTCCAACGTCATGGCTGCCGACGCGTGCCCGAGCATCCGCTGGACCACCTTCACGTTCGCCCCGGCCGAGATCGCGAGAGACGCCGCCGTGTGGCGCAGAGCGTGCGCCGTGACGCGCGGGAACACAGGTGTCGTCGGCTCCTTGCGCTCGTCCTTCGCCTTGCGCTTGCTCTCGGCCGCTCGCGCGGACGTGGCTGCCTTCTGGCACCGATCCACCGCTCCGGACAGCCAGGAGTCGTGCGACGACGGGGGACCGAGATACCCGTCCGCACGTGACGGCCAGATCAGGTCTCCATGTGACTTGCCCTCGCAGGTGCGGGCCACCTCGTCGACGACGAATCTGGGGAGCGCGACGGTGCGCGTCTTGCCGGACTTGAGCGTGCCGAGGTGCACCTAGCCGCCGACCGTGACGGCGTTCTCGTGCAACGTCACCCGACGCTTGAGACAGTCGATGTCGCCGACTCTCAACGCTGCGGCCTCGCCCCATCGCATCCCGGCCGTACCGAGGAGAAGGACCAGCGAGCCGTACCGGCCGGATTCGATGGCCAGCGCGTGCAACTGGGCCACAGTGAGGTAGATGTTCTTTCGCTTCCCCCGGGCTGGCAGCTTCACCCCGCGAGCCGGATTGGCAGCCAGCCTGCGATCCCGCACCGCGTCATCCAAGATCCGTGCCAGCACCGAGTAGGCCGTGGTGACCAGAGTCGCCTTGCGCCGGCCGGCAAGCTCCGTCACCCACGCCTGCACCGCCGAGTAGGTGATATCGGCGATTGCCGTTGCTGCCCAACGCGATTCGACATGCACCCTCCACGCGGACTTTACTGAGTGGAATGCCGTTGGTTTCATCACACCCTTCTGTCGTTCAACCCACTCCGCGCCGAGTGCCCCGATGGTGGCCTTTCCAAGCGACGGCGCGACGTACTCGCCGCGCAACTTGGTCACCTCGACGGTGTTGGTGAACGCCTCCGCATCACGCTTGGTCTTGAACCCACGCTTATCCGTCTGGCGATGCTCGGGAGTCCAGTACCGAACGCGGTAAAGTGTTGCACTGCTTGATGTTTCGTACTTACTGATCGTCGCCATCTTGGCCCCGGGTGAGTTGACGGCTAGCCATTGGGTCGATGGTGGCGGTGCGCATTTCGTCGTGGCCCAGTTCCCGCAGTAGGTGGTTCAAACGGGCTCGGGTGTGCTCCCACTTGGGCCAGGCACGGCCACCGAACTGAAACGCTGTCTGTTCACTACCTGGCGGCGGGGCGGCGCCGCCTAACCACGACCACATTCGTTCGGCGGTGATAGTTCCTCCGCCTGTCATTGGGACCGAATCTTCGCGGCTTTGGGTGACCGGCATCATTAACGTCGCGGGCGACACGTCGAGTGCCAGAGCTAGGGCCGCCAGGTCGTCCACATCGACCCGCCGTGCGCACTCTTCGATACGACGCACAGCGAGCGGCGAAATGTCACGGCCCGCATGTGGCTCAGCCGCTTGGAGAGTTCGGTGTAGGCAAGGTCCCCGCACAACCGCTTTACGTTCGCCGCCACTGTCGCGCCGGTCACGCCCAGCTCAATCGCTCTACCTGCCATGAAGCCCATGGTTACCTCCAAAAGATCACGACTGGCAACAAAAGGTTGCACCCCAGCCTGAGTGGTGTGTGAGACTCCGGTAGTTGGCCTTGCGGATGCCAAGCAGCCCGACGCGCCGACATGCAACATTGTTTGTAGAATTCCTACACCGAATGTAGTATTCGTCTATGCAGCTCAGTCCGGCAGACGCGGTCGATCCGTTCGCCAAGATTCTCGTCTCGTCTTACGTCGGCGCAGTTGCCGAGGCGCGCAGCTTCACTGCGGAGTGGCAGTCGCCGCCCACTCGAATGCACAAAGTGCATAGCTTTCGATCGATCGTCCAAGCGCAGGTAAATCACTCGGATCGCTATACGCTGCACCCGGAATACTCCGAGGCGGGTCGGGTGCAGGTAACCGATCACGAGACCGACGAAAGCTATCTCATCCGCAGCATGACCATGGTGGATATCGACCGAACCAAGAACCTTGCTAGGCAGCTGACCCTCTTCGAAGTGTCTCGCAAGCCCACGTCCTCAGGTCTCCCCGACATGCTCGCCTACGATTTCGAGCGTAAGGGCATGACCTTGTGGATTTCATCGACCAAGCAGGCCAGCGCCGACGGTCGCCGCCTAGTACCCGCCGGGCGAATGGAACTGCTCGGATTCTGGCCCTTCGCCGACACCACGTCGACTCCTCCTCCTGACGGCGGCAAGCGCTTTGATCAAGGCGGTCCTGATCTATTCGATGAGCTCGGCAACCCCGACATCGACGATCTGGGCGAAGCTGGCGGGCTGTGAATCGCCTTCGTGCTTATCGGGATATCGAGGGTCTCAACCAAACTGATTTGGCTGAAATCCTCGAGATTTCACCGGCTATGGTTTCGGCAGTCGAGGGCGGCCGCCGTCCGTTCAATGGAGACCTCACAACTATCGGTTACGACAACAGTCGTCTGGAATTGCCTGATATGTCGTCGCCAATGCACCGTGCCAGAGCGTCTACGTTGGCGGCCGCGAAGAACCGCGCGAAGGAACTGTTGAGGCTCGCGGGCGAGGTCTTCAGCGAATTGATCGCCATGACACCTAACGCACCGAAAACACGTTTAGCCAAGCAGGATTCAGTGATTGGACTCGATGACGTCGAGGACCGCGCATCCGAGATGCGGTTCATTCTTGGGCAGGAAGAATCCGGGCCTATCCGAAATCTGACTGCACTCGTCGAACGTGCCGGCGTGTGCATCATCCCCATCGCCGGCCTCGCTGGTGTCGACGGTCTGTCGGCGTGGGTTAACGACGTACCCGTAATCGGTATAGATCCGTCTGCTCCTGGTGATCGCTTCCGCTTCGGTGTGGCGCACGAATGCGGGCACTTGGCTCTTCACAATCGCCACCACGACAACGTTGAGCGTGAAGCGAATCGTTTCGCCGGAGCACTTCTGTTCCCCCAGGACGATTTTGATGCTGCCATGGTCGACAAAATCAAACTCCAGGATTTCATTTCTCTCAAATCCACATGGGGTATGTCTATCGCCGCGACAATCTATCGAGCGCATGAGTTGGAGTACATCGACGACGCGCGCTACCGCGCACTGCAGATCCAAATCTCAAAATGGCGGAAGACGGAGCCCGGCGCCTTCAAGCCGAGCGCCGGCACCCTCTTGCCGAGATTGGTCGAAGTAAACGGCGGTACCGCCAAAGTTGCAGAGATGCTTGGCGTCAACGCCAAACATCTGGCGGCCCTTGTGAACTGGAGCCATCTGCGCGTCGTGTGAGTCCTCCGTCATTGGCCTGCTGCGGTTGGCCCCACTGGTTCGCCATGTTATTGAAGCTGTGAGCCGAGCCGTTTTATACGTCACCTTGCCAAGGGGCGTGAGCGACCAACGCAGCGAGCTCGTAGTCGACGGGTAGCCACGCACCTGTGACTAACGTGGCGGCGATGAGACGACGAGATCACCAACGCAAGGCACGTGGAGATCGTAGGCTGTTTCGTCTATGGAGCCGATGCATCCTGGCGACCGCGCCTACCGAAATACCTCGATTCGCCTGCCCGAGCTGGCGGTGGTGTCCGACGTCCTGGAGAATCTGACCTTCGAGAACTGCTCTATCCACGGGCCGGCGATCATTGCCCTGCAGCGGAGCACGCTCAACCAGTGCAGCTTCGAAGGAAATGAAGAGGGCCTATTGTGGGATCTCGGCGATCGCACCTTCATAATCGGAGCAATAGCCCTGGTCAACTGCACGATTGTCGGTTGCAGGTTCCAGGGCATCGGAATAGCCGTGCCCCCGGGACAGCGTGAAGCAATGCGCCAGGGTCTAGGCCTCTAGGAGAGGGTCGTCCCCGAATAGGTCGGGCGGGGCTGCTCTACGCGGCTGTTCCAGATGGTCACAGGCGATGCGGTGTCAACACGGAACGGGCGATGCTCATTGCGAGGGCCAGACACCGATGCGGGTTGTAACGCGTTGAAGCGACGCAGCGTCTCGTCGGGACTCATTGACTCGTCGTCAAGCCAATCTGTCGAATCGTTGCTCATTCCGCTCACCTCCTACCCATTCAATGATGGCACAGTAGGTCAAACCCAGCGAGCGGTTCTGATAGTCCATGTGTCTGCGTCATCGTCCCAGTCGGGTATGGGTTGTAGCCAACAGATCAGCGTTCTGTCGGCGGCGTTTGTTCCAAGAGCGACCACCCGTCTGCCGTGCTCTTCGTCTTCGTCCCAGGCCGCCTGCGGGCGTGCTGGCCACTGGACGGCCTCGACGACGTCGCGATGAGTAATGCCTTTGTGCTTTCGATGCAACTTGTCCTCTACCGCAGGGTCAACGACGATGAGCCCGAAGTGCACAGCTCGATCCTCGCACCAGTCGCTGCCTTCAGCGACGAAATCCGCCCTCGCTCATGGGGTGAGAGTGAGGGCGGTTCGGTGCGCCAATGCTCGGGGCCTTCCCTGCTACATGAGAAGGTCTGGGGTTCGATCCCCTACGGCATTGCAGGTGGGTCCGCTAGCTCCAACGAGCGTCAAGGGCGCCTTGACGCTTGCAGGGACAGAGCCTCGCCACCGACCTTGCCTGCCCACTTTCTGCCCACAGTTACACATACTTTGCGTGATGTGGAATGAACTAAAACCGCAGCTCATAGATATGCCGACGGACTGAACAGCACCGCGATATTGGTTCGAGTCCGACTGGGGGCACTCGCAACGCTGGGCTCGGCAGGTCGTCGGCACCCGCATTACGACCCCGGGCCAGCGGCGGCACAGTGCGATGTCGCGCCTGAACAGCCGTGTGAACTGACCTTCGATGACTCACGCAGACGGTCGCTACTGAGCGTCGGACGCCGCGAGGGGGAATCATAACGTCGTCGACGTCCCCGTCGGTGCGAGGACGAAGCCGTGCTCGCCGTACACGCGGTCCGGCGGGTTCTTCACGTCGGACCCCAACTCGCCGGAATCGTCGCGCGGCATGCGAGCGATTCGTCGGTCAGCGCCGCGCAAGTGACGCCGTTGTCCGTGGTGATGCTCGCACCGGTCGGCAGCAGCGGAAACGTCTCTTCGCCGACGCTCGTCGTATCCTCACCGATCTGGCCGGCGCTCGAAACCGATGCCGACGCGATCGTGCCCTTGCTGTCCGTCCCGGTCGCGGGGTGTCGACACAGGACGCCGAGATCTGCGATGCGGCTGTCCTCGCACATCCAGCCGCGGGCAGTGGTGAAGCCCCAGCCGGAAATGCTGGGATGCGCACCACGTACCCGGCCGGGTCGACCGTCGGGTAGGACGCGACGTCGGGGAAGCCCGCGGGCGCCGCGGGCGCGATCGGTACCAGCGCCAAGGCGGCGCCCACGGCGATCGAGGCGACGGACACGGCCCACGATGGATGAGCCAAGGTCATGTCCACCGATCGCTCTCGGGGACTCTGGTGTTGACCGACCTGCGTTGATTGAAGTTGAACGACAACATGATTCGTCCATCGAAACAGCAGGTCTTCGGACGGGCCCGGCGCCCACACCGACGATGTGACGACGTTCGCCGGGTACCCCTGCAGTCAGCTGCATGCAAAGCGGAGCTTGGTGCAGGGTCCAAGACGACGAAAAACGGCCGTGCACGATTGCACGGCCGTTTCTCGTCGTTCGTTGGGCGGCTAGCCCCGGTTGAACAGGTTGCCGATGCCGTTCAGCAGGCCGTTGCCAGCCTGGCCCAGCTGGGTGATGGCGTTGGTGCCCGCGGTGCCGACCTGGACCTGACCGTTCTGGAGGGCGGTACCGGTCTGCGAGAGCGCGTTGGTGCCCGCGGTGCCGACCTGGACCTGACCGTTCTGGAGGGCGGTACCGGTCTGCGAGAGCGCGTTGGTGCCCGCGGTGCCGACCTGGATTTGGCCGTTCGAGAGCGCCGTGCCGGTCTGCGAGAGCGCGTTGGTGCCCGCGGTGCCGAGCTGGATTTGGCCGTTGGAGAGCGCCGTACCGAGCTGGCTGAGGAAGTTGGTGCCAGCGTCGCCCGCCGACGTGGTGGCGGCAACCTTGCTGGTGCCCGGGCTGAACTTGTTGCCGTTGTTCGTCACGGTGTTGTGATGGTTGTCTGCGGATGCGGCACCCGCACCTGCGAGAGCCAAGCCGGCGGCGATGGCTGCGGTTCCGCCGGCCACTGCCACTCCCGAGACAATCCGGCGTCCGATGGTTCCAGTCATGTGAAGCACTCCCTCTCAGCAACGGTGGTGTTGTGTAGTGAGAAGTTACCACTGCAACCCTCCGCCAAACATTCCCGACCATAAAAACTTTTGGTTTCTTTTGAGTTCCGGGGGAATTGGGCGTTTGCTGCTGGCGAACCGCTTGGCGCGACAGGCGCATGCATGCGGATCACGTACGTACCTCTGGTTCGGGCGTCGTGTGGCTCTGCCTGCACCGGAGACCCGCCTTAGCGGCAGGTGTAGGCAATATTTACGGCGTCGATCCCGTTGGTGACGTGTCGCTTCTAGTTCTGCCGCGTGATGGATGTCCGGTCCGCGCCGCGTATCCGTCCCTGCGTGGCTTGCGGCAGGGCGGGATTGACTTTGCCGCCCGTTATCCATCGAATCGTCACGCGCCATTGATCCCTCACCTTTATTTGACGCACTCGTAACGTTGCCGTCCGTTGCCATCAGCAAACGTCTATGGGCGGCACCGCACCAGGTACTCGGTGACCATCGGCCAGGCCGGGAAGCGGTCGAACCAGCTGGGCTCCAGCAGGACGATCCGGTTGGCGACGACGTCCTCGCGCCACGCCGCGTTCAGGCAGAACGAGGGATAGAGCAGCTGGGCTTGGCCGGGTCGACCAACGGCTCGTCGCTCGCCGGCGGCGTCCAGGTCAGGTCGAGGTCCGCCCGTTCGGTGAGGACGTCCGGAACCGCCATGGCTGCGAGCACGTGCCTCACTCAAGTGCTGCGAACGTAGTGACGTTCATGTCAATATGTCGCCATGTCGAGGTGGGGGAACCGTCAGAAGTTCGTCGTGCCCGGAGTCGTCAGCGCGGTGGCACTGGCACTGACCACCGCCACGCCGCTGGCCAGGGCCGTCCCCGATCAAGCGCCAGGGTTGGCGTGGACCAGCTGCGACGACTGGGTCGACACCAGCCGGGTGCCCACCGCCAGGTGCACCACCGTGTCGGTGCCCGTCGACTGGAGTGACGTGGCGAATTCGCAAGCGGCGCAAGTGAACCTGGCTGTCATACGGATCCCCGCGACCGGGCAGAAGCTCGGCACCATCATCTCCAACCCCGGTGGACCGGGCATCTCCGCGATCGAGGTCATGTCCCGGTTCGCGCCGAAACTGGCGAAGACCGAGATCGGACGCCGCTTCGACCTGGTGGCCTTCGACCCGCGCGGAGTTGGCCTGTCCACTCCCGAAGTGCGTTGTGAGACCGACGCCGACCTCGACGCCGACCGCGTCGATCCTCAGGTGGACTACAGCCCGGCAGGGGTCGCCCGCATCGAGGATGAAGACCGCGAACACGCCCAGAAGTGCGTGGACCGGATGGGCGAGCCCTTTCTAGCCGGCATGAGCACTGAGAACACCGCGCGCGACATGGATGCGGTGCGGTCCGCCTTGGGGGAGGAGCAGCTCAACTTCTTCGGCTACTCCTACGGGACGCGGCTGGGCACCGCCTACGCCGAACAGTTTCCGGATCGGGTCCGCGCGATGATGCTCGACGGTGTTGTCGACCAGTTCACCGACCCCCTCGCCGGCCTGGTCGAGGATGCGGCGGGTTTTCAGCAGGCGTTCGACGCCTACGCCAGCGACTGTGCGACGCAGCCGAGCTGCCCACTTGGCACCGACCGTGCGCAGTTCAACGACCGCTTCCACCAACTGGTCGACCCGCTGGTGGAGAAGCCCGCCCGCACCGCCGACCCGCGCGGGCTGAGCTATCAGGACGCGATCACCGGCGTCGACGAGGCGCTGTACAGCTTCGAAGACTGGCCTCGCCTAACCGACGGGCTCACCGCATTGGCTCGCGGCACCAACGCCGACGATCTGCTCGAGCTCGCCGACGAGTACCTGGAGCGCGACGACGACGGCCACTACACCAACTCGCAGGACGCGTTCATGGCCGTTCACTGCGCCGACGAGGTCTACCCGACTGACCCGACGGTCTGGGCGGAGAACGACCGCCAAGTGCGAGAACTGGCCCCCTACAAGAGCTATGGCGAGTTCACCGGGTACGCGCCCCGCCCGCTGTGCGTGTCCTGGCCGGTGCGGCCAAGTGAGCCACACCCGGTGAGCTCGCCGGGGCCGGGCAAGATCGTCGTCGTGTCGACCACCGGCGATCCCGCCACCCCGTATCAGAACGGCGTGGACGTGGCCGCTCAACTTGGCGCACCCTTGATCACCTTCGTCGGCAATCAGCACACGGTGGCCTTCAGCGGCAACCGCTGCCTCGACAAGCCGCTGGAGGCGTTCTTCGTCGATCTCGTCCAGCCACCGGCAGACCTTCACTGCTGAACGTCGAGGACGCCCCTAGTTCACGGCCAGAAGCCGAGCGGGGTTGACGCACAGAAGCGCGTCGAGGTCACCCGAAGTGACACCACGGTCGGCGAGCATCTCGGTGAACGTGGTGCCGAGGTAGGTGTAGCCGCGTTGCCCGAGGGTTTCGGGGTTGAGGGGCACCTGCGCTCCGACGAGGTCGTGGGACAACACGATCTGGTCCCGGTATCCCTCGCCGATCAGGGTGGCGAGCCAGTCGGCGCGTACCTGGTCGGCCCGGAAGAGCGCTCGCCTACTGAATTCGCCGTTGGCCCTGGGGATTCGGTAGGGCTGGCGGGCGTCCCAGAACTGCTTGCCGACGGAGTCGAACCCGATGCAGACCCCACGGTCCAAGACGCGGCGCACGTAGTCGAGGTCGGTGTGGTTGTCCATGTGGCCGATCACCACCCGCGACGGGTCCAGTCCCTCGCCGACTACCACGTCGACCTGTTCGAGGGCCATCGTTCCGTGCGTCGTGTGGGTGGCCAGCGCGAGCCCGGTTGCGACGGCGGCGCGGGCCGCGGCACGCAGCCCCTTCGCGTCGTGGTCGGTGATCTCGTCCTCGCTGGTGGGTTGCTCCCCGAGGATGCCGGCGCGGATTCCGGTGTCGGCGATCCCGGTGCGCGCGTCGGCGATGAACCGGTCGGTGAGGTCGTCGATGCTGGCGTCGATCACCCACTGCGGGCTGAATTCCCGGCGGTAGGTGGCCGTGCCGGCGACAACGTTCAGCCCGGACTTCTCGGCGATCTGCTGCAGGAGTCGGACGTTCTCGCCGTGCGGGTCGCGGCCGGCGTCGCCGTAGGGACTCAGGTCGACCACGGTGCCGAATCCGAGCTCCGGCAGACCCGACAGCGCTGCGACCGCGGCGTCGACCTGCTGTCGGTGTAGCTCGGCGCGGTCCATCAGTCCACCGCTCTGCCAGGGCCCGCAGAGCACCATCAGCAGGTGCTCGTGAAAGAGCACCTTCCGCAGCGACGACGGTGCGACCGTTCCGGTCACGGTGCGGACGTCAGGCATGCGACAACGGTACTGGCGGCGCGGTGGCAGGCGTAGGCGCACCATCGTCAAGCTGGTTGTGGTCGGAGAGCGGGGGATGGCTCAGCGCGACGAATCGGGCGGCGGGAGGGCATTCGCCTCATGTGTTTCGACGAGCCATCTCGCGACTTCGACCAGTTTCATGTTCTGGTCCTGCGACACCGACAGCAACATCTTGAATGCGTGTAGTCCCGTGACGCCATTGCGCTGCATCAGCAGGCCTTTGGCTTGACCGATGAGGTCGCGACTGTCGATTGCAGCGTGTAGTTGCCTGTCCGTCGTCGATGCTGCCATGGCGACCGAAGCATGTTGCGCAAGAACACTTCCAATCAAGTGCGACTCCTCGCGAAAGATTGACGCTTCACCGGCGTAGAGGTTGAGCGCTCCGAAGTTGTTCCTGCGTACGAAGAGCTGAAACGACAGGATGCTGGCGACGCCGGCGGTGCGGGCCGCCGCGGCGAATCGTGGCCACCGCTGCTCACTGCTCATGTCGTCGATCAGAACCGTGTGGTGCTGACTCAGTGCCTCGACGCATGGCCCGTCGTTCAAGGTCGACTGAAGCTCGTCGAGATGCTCCACTAGAGGATCGCTCGGGACGCGGGCCTCGATGGTGTGGCCGTTGATCATCGAGATCCCGGCCCATCGCGCACCGGGAACGAGTCGCACCGCGCTGTCGACGATGAACCTCAACGTCGATTCGACATCCGCGTGGTCTTGCAGATCGAACGCGAGTTCCCCCAATACGCGGGTCAACTCGTCACTGTCGTAACTCACGGGCCGGGCACGCTCCTTGTCCTGGACTTCACCGAGGTGGCTCTACTTGCGAACGCAATCTCGCCTGGGTCCTGGGCAAGCGCCGGGGCAAAACCCCGTAGCTCCGATTACCCAGTTGCCGCGCCGCCAATCGGGTGGCTGTCCCTGCCGGCAAGCGCGCAGGACGCCTCCCGCGACGACAGCACTAATCCACGCGACGCCAACGTTCCTTGCGGTCGCGGCAGCGCGTCGGTTCGCTCGGAGTGTTGCTCGCCCCTCGCGACACGTGGCAAATCATGTGGTCGACCTGCTGAGTAAGCCGACCGTCAATCGCCGTCCTCAAAAGGGAACGAGACGATCGCTTGTCTGCGCTACTCTCTGGGCCTCATGAAGAAATTGACTGTTGCGGCAATCTTGTTTGCCGCGAGCTACGTTCTAGCCCCCGTCGCAAACGCCCAGCAGAACGGCGACTGCGATCCCAACTACTCGGGCGCGTGCGTCCCGATCGCCAGTGACGTCGACTGCCAGGGTGGCAGCGGCAACGGCCCGGCCTACGTCGCCGGCCCCGTCACCGTCATCGGCGACGACATCTACGGCCTCGACCGCGACGGCAACGGCACCGGCTGCGAGTAGGGCTCTATTCGTCGTCCAACTGGTAGCGGATCAGCCGGGAGCTGTTCGCCACCACCGCGACCGACGACGCGTTGTGCATGATGGCCGCCAGCACCGGGGACAGGGCGCCGCCCGCGCCCACCAGCAGCCCAATGGCGTTGACCGCGATGGACATTGCGTAGTTCTGCCGGATCACGGTGACGGCCCTGTTCCCGAGCATGCGCACGTCGAGCAGCCGGGTCAGGTCGTCACTGGCCAACGCGACGTCGGCGGTCTCGACGGCGACGTCGGTGCCACCAAGGCCCATCGCGATGCCGATGTCCGCGGCCGCGAGGGCAGGGGCGTCGTTCACCCCGTCGCCGACCATGGCCACCACGTAGCCCTCGGCACGCAGCGCCTGAACCACTTCGAGCTTGTCCTCGGGGAGCACTTCGGCGCGCCATTCGTCGATGCCCAGCTCGGCGGCGATGGCGCGCGCGGTCTCCGGGTGGTCGCCGGTCAGCATGACGATCCGCCGAACCCGGCCGGCCCGCAACGACGTCAGGACCGACAGTGCCTCGGGGCGGACCTCGTCGCGCAGGCTGATCAACCCGATCAGCTTGCCGTCCACGGCAAGCAGCAGCGGCGTCTCGGCCGCGTGCTGCAGCTTGGTGACCCAGTCGGACGCCTTCTTCGTCACCCGCACCTTTTCCTGGCGCAGCAGCGACGGGCTGCCCAGGAGCAGGGTGCGCCCGTCGGACTTGGTGCGCATGCCCAACCCGACGAGCACCTCGCACTCCTCGTGTGGGGGTATCACGATGTGGCGTTCCTCGGTGGACCGAATCACGGCCTCGGCCAACGGGTGTCGTGAGTGAATCTCGGAGCTGGCGGCGTAGGCGAGCACCTGCTCGGGCTCCCAGGCCTTGTCGAAGGCGACGACGTTGGTGACGACGGGCCGGCCGATGGTGAGGGTGCCGGTCTTGTCGAACACCACGGCGTCGACGCGACCCGCCTCTTCGAGGTGCGAGCCGCCCTTGATCAGGATGCCGCGCCGCGCCCCGTTGCCGATCGCCGCGCTGATCGCGGTAGGGGTGGCCAAACCGACCGCACACGGGCAGGCCACCAGCAGGACGGTCATCGCGCGTCGGACGTCACCGGTCACGATGAGGCTCAGCGCGGACACCAGGAAGGATGCCGGGACGAATCGCCGCGAAAAGCTCTCTCCAACAGTCTGAATGGGTGCTCGGTCGCGCTGGGCTTCCTCGACGCGCTGGATGATCCGTCCGATGGCGGTCTGGTTGCCGACGGCGTTGGCGCGGACGACGATCCGGCCCCTCACGACCACCGAGCCGGCGTGCACCCGCGTACCGGTGGCGACGGTGACGGGCAGGGTCTCGCCGGTGATGGCGGACTGGTCGACGACGGCCTCCCCGTCCACGACGTCGCCGTCGACCGGGATCGCGATCTGGTCGTGGACGATCACCAGATCACCGACGATGAGCGAGTCGATCTCGACTTCGACCTCGCTGCCGTCGGGCAACTGCACCCACGCGGTGTCCTGGTTGCCCTGAAGGAGGTTCGCGATGGCGCGGCGAGTCCGTCGCAGCGTCAGGTCCTGCAGGTACTCACCAATGTTCAACAGCCACAACACCGTCAGGGCGACGACGTTCTCCCGCAGGATCAAGCTCGCCACGGTGGCCGCGGAGACCAGCAGATCGGTTCCCGCGGACTGGCCACCGCGCAGCGCGCGCAACGCGCCACGTAGGAACGGATAGCCGGTGATGATCGTCGCGCCGGTGACGACGACCCGACTCGTCGGCCCAAGCAAGGCGGGACGCCCGAACACATGACGCCGAGATCCGAGCAGCAGCAACGCAATTCCGCCCAGAGCCATCCGGGCGACGTCGGCATTTCCGACGTCGGCCGAGTGCGGTGCGCGGTAGGGCACCAGGGCGGACGGCGCGACGGCGCGCATGTTCGCGATGGCGTCGAGAATCGTGGCGGTGTCACAGCGCTTGGGGGAGTACCACACCACGACCGAGGCGGTCCGCGGATACGCGTGCACGGCACGCACGCCGGGGATCTTCTCGATGTCGTCTTCGAGCGCAACTGCCAGCGCCGGGCTGGAGCGGAACCACGGGGCTTGAACCCGCATCCGCCCGGCGGCGTCGGACAGGACCGTCGGCGCAGTCACGGGTTAGTGCGAGTGACCGTCGGAGGTGTCGTGGATCGCTGGCGGCGGCGCTTCTTCGCCGACGCGTTCGCGTGCCTCGGCGACGACGTCGGCGACCTTCAGTCGGGCGCGCTCGGCAGTTTCCTCGGCCTTGCGGGTACCGCGCAGGCCCCATGCCGTCGCGGCCACCGAGGCCTGGTGCACCGGCGCCTTGGCGACTGCCTTGCGGGCAAGTTCGTACGCCGCGACGCCGACCGCGCCGGTCACCACCGTCGTCGCCGCCTTCGCGACCAATCCGTGCAACACCATGTGCCCTCCGACCAGTTTGATAATGACAATCATTAACGATTCGATCGTATACCAGGGTTTTGGACGCTAACGCAGTGTGACCTCGTAGTCGTCGGCATCGGTCGAGTAGGCGAGGTCCCTTGCGGCCTCGAGCGCTGAAAGACGTTCGCGCAAAGCCGTTGTCGCGAGAGCGTAGGCGTCCGAGCCCAACGTCAGCCGCTTCGGCGCCGGCGTTTGATCCACGGAGTCGACGATGGCTCGGGCGATCTTCGCCGGGTCGCCGGGTGCGTCCATCGGGGGGAGCTCTCCGGAGAGCATCCGGCGCAGGTGGCCGGGAGGGGCGTCGTCATACGCCGCCAAAGGGGTGCCCATGTCGGCGCTGGGGCCGCCGAACCCGGTACGTGCAACGCCCGGTTCGACGAGGGTGACGCCGATGTCGAAGCCTGCGATGTCGGCGGCGGTGGATTCCCAGAAGCCCTCGATGCCCCATTTGGTGGCGTGGTACAGGCTCATCGCCGGAAACGCGATGAGCCCACCGACGCTGGACACCTGCACGATTCGGCCACCGCCCTGGGCGCGCAGGCGAGGAATCACCGCGCGCGCCAAGTGAATTGGAGCCAGCAGGTTGGTGGCGACCTGTCGCTCGAGTTGCTCGTCGGAGACCTCCTCGGCGGCACCGAACAGTCCGTAGCCCGCGTTCGACACGACGACGTCGATCTTGCCAAGGTCGTCGAACGCCTTCGCCACGACCTCGCGCGTTCGCGGCGTGTCGGTGACGTCGAGCGACGCGCGCCACAGGCGTTCGCCGTACGCCGCCGCCAGATCGTCAAGGCTTTCCGTTCGTCGGGCGGTCGCCGCAACGCGATCGCCGCGTTCCAGAACCTGTTCGACGAGCTGGCGACCGAACCCCGACGACGTCCCCGTGATGAACCATGTCTTCGTCATGTGAACCACCTCCGTAATGTAACCAACTGGATATATACCTAGGTTTACACCACCGGCTGCATGTATGCAACTAGTTAGTTACAGTAGAGCGATGCCCCCCGATTCAACGGAAACCAAGCGGCGTCTTGCGGATGCCGCCCGAGCGGAGTTCTCGGAGTTCGGCCTGGCAGGCGCCCGCGTCGACCGAATCGCCGAGCGGGCGAACGCCAACAAGCGGTCGATCTACATGCACTTCGGCACCAAGGAAGAGCTGTTCGACCTGACCGTCGCCGCCAGCTTGGTCGAGCTTGCCGACGCGGTCCCGTTCGACGTGCGTGACATTCCGGCGTACGCGGGGCGGCTGTATCGCACGCTGCAGAGCAGCCCCGACATCTTCCGGCTGACATCGTGGGCGCTCTTGGAACGCCCACGCCCGCTCGACACGGAGATGGCGTCCTACCGCGAGAAGGTCGACGCCATCCGGGAGGCACAACACGACGGCATTCTCGCCACCGAACACGATCCGGCGACGTTGGTCGCCATGATCATCGCGCTGGTGACCAGCTGGGACCATGCGTCGTGGTCGTTGCGTGCGGTCGCAGGCACCGACGCCCCCGAGAATCGGCAGGCAGACGTGGAGGTGGCGGTTCGCAAGCTCGTGACGGTGACGCCCGGCGCGTGAACCGGTCGATTTGCTGGCTGACCGAGAATCCCAGAGCGAATTGGGGGCGCCCTTGGTGGCTCTAGTCGGAACCACCAAGGGCTTGAGAAGTCCCATCCCGGGATGCGGCTCCTCCGACAGTCTTGCTACCCCGCTGGCAGCGCGGCTACGCATCGGTCTTGGATTGACCGTCGCGCTGACGACGCGCGACGTTTGCGGCCCGCAGGTGAGCGGTGAGCAGGACCTTGTCGTGGTCCAGGCGATTCTGGAGAGGCTTGCGCTTGCCGAGCGCCGAGATGTCCTTGACGACCTGTTCGGCGAGCAGACGGAGTTTTACGTTGTGCTGCTGGGACTGCCAGCGGAGGAGGTCGAACGCCGCATTTTCGTCCAGACCGTAAATGAACATCAGCATGCCCTTGGCCTGCTCGATGAAGGCGCGTTGCTCGGCGATCTCGCGCACCGCTTCGGAAATCCGCGCTTCGTCGTCTGGCTGGGGTATGCCGGACGGCCCGTGGGCGTCGGTAGCGGTACTCATTGGTCCTCCCCGTGCGAACAACTCCTACTCGTTGCCCGTCGGGATGGGGGAACCATGCCGAACCTGCCATCGCCGAGGTCTGGGGCAACGTCTTCCATGTTCCGCCGGGACGCGGGGCGTTTCAAGCGCCGCAGCGCAATGACGCCGCGCGCGGTGCGTTCTACGCGCCGAGCGGGTCGCCGGTGACGACGTCGGTGACGGTGACGTCGACCGGCCGTTGGCCGACGAGGCCGTCGCCGAGGAGCTCGGCGATGACGTCAAGGGTGGTGCTGCGAATGTGGCTGGCCAGTTCCCGGAGATCGGTGCCATAGCTGCCGGTGAGTTCGATCTCTACCGCGCGCAGCGTCTTGGTCCGGTCGTCCATGTCGAACGTGATCCGAGTGGGCGCACAGAGATAGCGCTGGCGAAGCTCGATGGCGAGGGTGCTGCGCAGCACGTGGTCGCTGACGAAGATCTGGCCGGGACCGGCCTTGTCCGGGGGTGTCTGAGCCGCCAACGGATGGCCGCCAGGACGGGCAGTGGTGCGGACCGACGAGATGACGCGTCCCGCGATGGCGTCCCACCCGGGCTCTGGTGCGGCCCTGAGGAATTCGATCGCGCGGAACAACGGGTCCGGCGGCGGGGGCGAGGAGTTCATTGCCACCTTTCCAGCCGGGTTCGCAGTGTTGCGGTGGCACGGAAGTGGTGTCCGCGCGCCGCATCGGGGCTCGTGTCCAAGGCGGTCCCGATCTCGGGGAACGTCATGGACTCTATTTCCCTAAGTACCCATGATGCGCGCTGTCGATACGGAAGTTCGGCCAATGCCGCCTCCAATGCGGCGAGGAACGCCGTGTTTGACGCCGCCGTGAACGGGTCGGAGCTGCGCTGGGGAGCCGGAATCGCCTCCATGAGCTGGTCGTCGATGGGTTGAGCGCGTTTGACCCGATAGTTGTCGGTGATCTTGTGCGAGCAGATCGAAAACAACCACGTCTTCAACGACGACCGGCCCTGAAACGTCGCGAGCTGGCGCCAGGCGGCGATGAAGGTGGCTTGCACGACGTCGGCGGCGTCGGCCTCGTTGGCCACCAGTCGCCGCGCATACCGGTGCAGCGGGGGGCCGTAGCGGTGCACCACGACCTCGAACGCTTCCCTGTCCCCGAGCGCTGCGGCGCGGAGCAGAGCGTCGTCGCCCGCATCGGCGATACGTCCGCCGCCGCTAGCTGTCGTCACGCACGCTCCCCATACGTCCGCACCCGATCGCTGAGTGGGTCGGGGTACTGCAACCGAACTCTACTGGCAAACGTATCGCGTACTTCTGGCTGGTGTGATCCGGTTCACGTCGCGACGACGTTCGGTTTCGCCCTTCCCGTCCGACTCAACTCACGACCTGTTGAAACGGATTGTCCCCAATGCCATTTGGAGGGACGACGCTCGCAGGGAGACGCCTTGGAGGGACCACTCGAAGGCGATGGGTTACACAACGAAGGGAAGCAATCATGGGCATCGTGGACAAGGCCAAGAACGCCGCTGAAGACGCCATCGGCAAGGCCAAGGAGGTCATCGGTGAGGCCACCAACAACGACGACCTGGCCGCCGAGGGCAAGAAGGACCAGGGTGTGTCCGGCGTGAAGAAGGTCGGCGAGAACATCAAGGACATCTTCAAGTAACGAGCACCGCCACGGGGTCGCGTCGCGCCGCAGCAAGGCGGCGTGACGCGGCCCTTGCCCCGGCCGGCCCGCGACGGTTGCATGTGAGTCAGTTCACTGAAGTGCGACGTTCGGATCGAGGCTCGGGCACCGACTACACCACTGAAGCACGAACATCATCACCAACTTTCGACGAGGAGTTTCGATCACGATGACCAGCACTCAGCCCGTCACCACCGCCACGACGACCAGCGGCAAGGGCGTCGCCGCCGTCGCCAGCTCGACCCTGGTGAGCTCGCAGGGCAAGACCACCATTGCCGACACCGTGGTGTCGAAGATCGCCGGGATCGCCGCCCGCGAGGTCAGCGGCGTCTACGCCCTCGGCGGCGGCGCGTCCCGCGTCGTCGGCGCGCTGCGCGAACGCATCCCCGGCGCCAACGTCAACCACTCGCAGGGCGTCTCGGTCGAGGTCGGGGAGAAGCAGGCCGCCGTCGACCTCGACATCGTCGCCGAGTACGGGGTGTCCATCGCCGACCTGGCCACCGGACTGCGCCGCAACGTCATCACCGCCATCGAGCGCATGACGGGCCTCGAGGTCACCGAGGTCAACGTCACCGTGCACGACATCCACCTCGCCGGCGACGACGACGTCGACTCCGACGACGCGGTCACCCGGGTGCAGTGACCGACACGGACGCGGGTGAGGGACACGACTCGATGATGAGCGAGCCCGACCAGGCCGATCTCATCGCCGACGCCGTCACCGCGGTGCCGGGGGTGGTCGGGTTGCACGCCGGCATGTTCGGTGAAGTCGCGACCTACCTCCCCGGCCACCGGGTGGCGGGGATCCGTACCAACCCCGACGGCGTCACCGAAGTCCACGTGACGCTGCGCTACGGCACGCCGGTCCGCGACACCGCGGCGCTTGTCCGTGACGCCGCGGCCGCCGTGGTCGGCGGCGTCGTCGACGTCACGGTGGAGGACGTCGTCACCGAGGCCTCCGCATCGTGACCGTGGCGCGGTGGGACCGCTACCCGGATCGGGCCGGCGCCCGCCGCGCCGCAGCCCGCGAGCTTCATCCAGACCGGGGCGGCAGCCCGGAGGACTTCGCGGTGGCACTCGAGGCGATCGACGCCCACTTCCTCCGGCCCCGCCCCCTGTCGAGCACACGACGTGCCCGGCGGCGCACGTTCACCGTTAACCCGCTTCGCCTACTGCGCCGTCGGCGCCGCTTCATCGAGCTCTGACGCACCCACCGCACCACAGAAACGCTGTGCTGCAACATCTTCGGAGGTTCACATGACCACATCCAGTTTGGGCTTGATCGCCGGCCTGCTGCTCGGCATCGCCGCGGCCGCGGGCGGTTTGACCGGCTTCGTCGTCGCCCTGATCCTCGGCGTCGCCGGCTACCTGATCGGCGGCCAGCGCGACGGCGAATTCGACTTGTCCACACTGTTCCCCGGGCGTCGTCGTGGCTGACGTCGTTCACGACGTCGTTCACGACGCGGACGCGGCCGACGACCCGGGCGCCCGCGGCGAACTCACCGTGCGCGACAAGGTTGCGCAGCGACTCGCCGTCCACGCCGCACGGCTCACCGACGGGGTGCACCCGCACTCCGCGGGTCTGAACAAGATCACCGGACGTGAGTTGCCCCGCGCGACTGTCTCGATCGCCGGGGACCGCGCCCGCGTCGAGGTGAGCATCGCCGTCGCGTGGCCCGCACCCGTGGTCGACGTCGGTGCCGCCGTGCAACGCAACGTCGTCGACGCCCTGCGGACGTATGCCGCCCTGACCGTCGACCGCGTCGACGTGGCAGTCGACGCCGTCCTACCCGTCGCCACACCATCGAGGACCGTGCAATGACCACCACCCACGAACGCGCCGCCGCCGTCGACCCCGCGCCGGGGCGCCCACCCGTGGCCGCGCCGGCGGCCGGTTACGTCGGCGCGTTGATCGCCCTGCTGATACTCGCCGCCGGTGCCGTCGCCCTGCGTGACGCCGCCGTCCACTTCGGCTGGCTGCAGGGAACGGCCTGGACCGACACCGCCGTGTCCGGACTCGACGGTCTTACCTACCAGCCCTGGATGCTGCCCGGCGGCGTCGTCGCCATCCTGATCGGACTGTGGTGGGTCTCGGCGGCACTTCGCCCACGGCGACGCACCGCACTCGCGGTTCCCGCCAGGACGAGTGTGTGGATCGCCAAGGCAGACCTGGCCCGATTGGCCAGTGCGGCAGCCGCTTCCGTGCCCGGAGTGCTGGACAGCCGCACGTCGGCAAGCCTGCGCACCGTCAAGGTCACCGCCGACGTCACCGGAAGCGATCCCGCCTTGAAGACCGCCATCACCACCGCCGTCTCCGAGGCGATCGGCGGATTCACCACGACCACGCCGCGCATCAAGGTGCGCACACGCACAGGAGCGAACTGACATGACCCGCCTGGCCGTCACCTTCGACCGGTTCGCCGCCATCGTCGCCGGGCTCGCGCTCGTCGCGTTCGGCGCGGCGCTGGTGGTGTGGAACACCACCTGGCTGCCCAACCTGCCCGACGCGATTGCGCTGCCCGGGTTGCGCTCGGCCACCGCCACGGGCTGGTGGCCCTTCGCCCTTGCCGGCGCCGGCGTCGTGCTCGTCGTCGTCGCACTGCGGTGGTTGTTCGCTCACACCCCGGCCGCCAAGGTCAAGGACCTGTCGCTGCGCTCCGACGCCGCCGGATCGATCACCGTCGACCTCGGCGAGGTCGCCACCGCCGCCGCAGCTGCGCTGGCGCAGTCGCTCGACGTCCAATCCGCCAGCGGCAAGGCCGTCGTCGACCGCGGAACCCGGACGGTCGACCTCACCGTCACCACCAACGCCTCGCCGCGAGCCGACCGGCTGCTCCCAGCCGTCGACGCGGTCTGCGCCCAGATTGCGGGAATGCTGTCCGACCCGTCCGTCGCCACCCGCACCACCATTCACACCGGGACCCGCGAGCGTCGCCGGGTTCGATGATCCAGTCACCCGTCAACCAGTAAGGACCACACCATGCTTGCCCTGTTGAGTACTCCACTACGGCGTTGGCTGCTGGCCAGCTTGCTGCTCCCCGTCATCGCGACGATTTTGACGAAACTCGGCTACTACCTTCAGCGCCGCAACGGAGGTAAGCCCACCGCCGTCTCGCGCGTGCTCCTCGGGCTGTCTTCCGTCGCCCGACGCTTCACCAGAAAGCACCGCCCCGACGCCGATCCCGCCGTGACGAATTTGCAGTCGGCCAACACCAAGCAGCTGCCCCGAGGTTAGACATCCCCCGTTTACGGGGTATGCCCCTGACATGACCGCGATGTGTGAGCGTGGAGCGACCTCAACTCAGCTCCGTCGAACCCGACCGGCCGACGCCGAGCACGCATCACGCATGCGATGCGAGCTCGACGCGTGGCTGAAGGATGCGGCGCCTTCGCTACCCGAATACCGCTGTGCGGACGTGCTTCTCGGGGTCAACGAGGCACTGGCCAACTGCGCCGAGCATGCGTACCGCGGTCGGGCCAACGGCGACATCACCATGCACGCCACCTATGACGACGCCGCGCACCGGATTCGTGTGCGGATCAGCGACCGCGGCAGGTGGCGGCTGAACTCGGTGGCGCAGCGGAACAGGGGCCGCGGCATCGCCCTCATGCATGCCCTCGCCGATCACTGCACCGTCGACCGAGACGGCGACGGGACCACCGTCCTCCTCGACTACGACGTGGCGGACGATCTCGCGCACTGACGCCCGTTCATCGCGAAGACAGGCGGGCGGACCCCTCGAGGATCTGCCCGCCTGTCTTGGCAATACGAAAAATGCTTATTCAGCGGCCTTTTGGCGCGCCTCGGCGGTCTTCTCTGCGGCGCGAGCAGCTTCGGCTTCGGCTTCCTTCTTCGCCACGTCGCGCTGAGCGTCGGCCTTGTCCTGCTGGGCCCGACCCTCTTCGCGCAGATCGTCCTGGCCGCTGACGATCCCGATGACTTCCTTTGCCTTGCCCTTGACGTCCTCGACGACGCCCTTCACTGCTTCTTCGGGTCCACTGTCACCCATGTGAGCTCCATTCGTTCGCATTGACGACATTCCGGCTTTCGCCGAAATCGACGACGGAGTACCCAATGTGGTCGACTTCTGAAACCCGACCCTCTTCAGGTTGGGTTCAGGTTCGCGCCGTAGCGTCTCCCAGCGATCCGGCGGTCGCCGGTCAGCAAATCGATGCGCGACGACCGACGTAACGGAACTCGCCGCGCATCGGAGACGGATGGGGGAGTCGGTGACGGGCAGCTGGGCGGAAGTTGCCGCACTGGTCGCGCTGGCGGCGGTGCTGGTGTTCGCGATGGTCCAGCCCCGCGGACTCCCTGAGGCGACGCTGGCCGTGCCGGTCGCGGCGATCCTGGTGGTCTGTGGAGTGGTCACTCCCGCCGCAGCACTCGACCAGATGGAACTGCTCGGTCCGACCGTGGGTTTCCTCGCCGCCATCCTGGTTCTCGCGCACCTGGCCGACGAGGAAGGGGTCTTCCGGTGGCTGGGTGCGGCACTCGCCCGGGCCTCCGGCGACAGCTCACGCCGACTGCTGGCGTTGGTCTTCGTCTCGGCGTCGGTGACCACGGCGGTGCTGAGCCTGGACGCGACCGTGGTCCTGTTGACACCGGTGGTGCTCGCGACGGCGCGTCTGGTCCGGGTGCGCGCAAGGCCCCACGTCTACGCGTGTGCTCACCTGTCGAATTCGGCGTCGACGTTGTTGCCGGTGTCGAATCTGACCAATCTGCTGGCGTTTTCGGCCTCTGGGCTGACCTTCGTGTCGTTCGCCGCGGTGATGGCGCTGCCGTGGCTGGTCGTCGTCGGCCTGGAGTACGCGGTGTTTCGGCTCTTCTTCCGCAAGGACCTCGGCGCCGAACCCGATCCGGCGCAACCGGCCGCGGACGACTCGACCCCCGACCAGGCGACGCCCGTCTACGCCTTCGTCGTGCTCGGTCTGACCCTGGTCGGTTTCGGCGCGTCGGGGTTCGCCGGGGTCGAGCCGGTGTGGGTGGCGGTGGTGGGTGCCGTCGCGCTGGCCGTGCCCGGCATTCGCCGAGGATCGGTGACGGTCTCGACGATCGTGCGCGCCGGGTCGCCGCTGTTCTGCCTGTTCGTGTTCGCACTTGGCGTGGTGGTGGCCGGGGTCAGCGCGCACGGGCTGGGTACGGCCGTCGCCAAGGCCCTGCCCACTGCGCCGACGCTGGTCGGTCTGTTGGTGGTTGCCGGCATCGCGGCGGTGCTGTCGAACGTCGTCAACAACCTGCCCGCCACCCTGTTGATGCTGACCGCGTTGGGTACGGGTGCGCCCCCGGGCCTCGTCATGGCGATGCTCCTCGGCGTCAACATCGGGCCCAACCTGACCTATGTCGGTTCCCTGGCCACCCTGCTGTGGCGCCGCGTGCTCTCCGGTGCCGGAGTGCAGCCGCGCCTGCGTGATTTCTCCCTGTTGGGTGTGGCTACCGTGCCCATCTGCATCGGCGGGGCGGTCGTGGCCCTGTGGGCGGGCCTGGAGATCGGCCTGGCCTGAGCCACCGTTCCCCGGCAGAGGAGTGTCTGCCGGGGAACGGACCGCTTAGCGGCCAGGCTGCTCGGCTGGGAGCAGGGCTGTCGAGGGCGCGGCAGGGGCAGCCGGAGCCGGGGCGGCACTGCCACCGGGTTGCGGCGCCGGGGCGGGCTGCTGGTTGCCCGGGCCCGCGGGACCGGCAGGCCCACCGGGGGCGGCAGGTCCACCCGGACCGCCGGGCGCACCCGGCGCACCCGGAGCACCCGGAGCACCCGGACCACCGGGGGGCGGCGGCGGAGGCGGGCCACCGAACTGGCCCCCTGGCCCACCCGGGGGTGGCGGAGGCGGGGCGCACATCTCACCCTGCGCCGCGTAGTGGCTCGACATCCCTGCCGGTCCGAAGCCCGGCGAGGGTCCGGGTCCGCCGAAGAGCGCGGCGCCGAGCAGGCCGCCAACGATCAGGGCCACCACACCCGTCCCGACGGCGACCCCGACGGGGTGCTGTCGAGCCTTGTCGCCGGTCTCCGACCACCGGCTGGCGGGCTTGTTGGCCTGCGGGGCTGGCGGCACGGTCTCGACGGGCTCCACGCGCTCCGCGGGCTGGGCGCTCAAGTTGTCGGTGTTTTCGGTGTTGTCGTCGTTCACGTCGTCCTCACTTCGGTTGGCGGTTGCTGGTGACGACGTTGCTGGGTGAACTTGAAGCGAACCTGAAGAACGCGGGTGCGGAGCGATTCCTTCAGCTTCGCTTCAGGAATGGCAGCCCGGCACGGGACACAATGAACGCATGACCAGTCGCGCACCGTTGCGTCCAGACCCGCGCGCCAGGGTCCTGGTCGTCGAAGACTCCGAGACGATCCGAGAGATGGTGAGCGAAGCCCTCGACGACGCCGGGTACGTCACCGGCGCGCGGCCCGACGGGACGGGCCTCGAGGACACCCTGCGTGGCTTCCGCCCCGACCTGGTGGTGCTGGACGTGATGATGCCCGGGCGCGACGGCTTCGCGCTGATCAACGTCGTTCGCGACTACGGCGACACCGGCATCGTCCTGCTCACCGCCCGCGACGGCCTCGACGACCGGTTGCGCGGGTTGGACGGCGGCGCCGACGACTACGTGGTCAAGCCATTCGAGTTGGCCGAGTTGGTGTCGCGCGTCGGCTCGGTGCTGCGGCGTCGTGGCCGGTTGCCGTCCGCCGTGCAACTCGGCGACCTGGTGCTCGACGTAGACGCCGGCACGGCCACCCGCGCCGGTCAGCCGCTGGACCTCACCGCTACCGAGCTGCGACTGTTGGCCTACCTCGCCGATCAGCGCGGCAGGCTCGTCAGCAAGGAGCAGATCCTCGCCGCGGTCTGGGGTTACGACGCCTACGACCCCAACCTCGTCCAGGTCTACATCAGCGCCCTCCGTCGCAAGCTCGAGGCGCACGGGCCGCGAATCCTGCACACCAGCAGGGGAATTGGCTACCAACTGCGACCGACACCGTGACCGAGACCCCGTCGCTGCGTCGTCGCGTCACGCTGTCGGCGGTGGCCCTGCTGGCGACCGCGCTTGTGGTGTTCGGGGTGGTGATCGACTTCGCCTTTGGAACGCAGGTCAATCGCGACCTGCACGACCGGCTGGTGGCCACGGCCGCCAGGGCCGACGCGCTGGTGGAGACCGGCGCGTCCCCAGCGCAGACGGCGGCCCAGTTGAACGGTGGCGGCATCCGCGCGCTGCTGGTGACGGCCGACGGGCAGGCGTACGGGGACCCGGCCATCAGCCCCGACACCCAAGCTGGCCCCGGCACCGCGCTCGCGCCGCCAGGACCGCCACCACCACCAGGCCGCCAGGACGGCCCCGGCAAGCCAGGCGGCCCGCCGCCTCCTCCGCCACCGCCCCGGCCTCTCGACGAGACGAACACCGCTGTCGTGCAACCACTGCCGGACGGGGCTCGGCTGATTCTGGTCGCCGACACGACGCAGGCCACCGCCGCGGTTCGCGATCTTCGCGAGCTGCTGATCGGCGCCGGTGCGATAACCCTCGCCGTCGCCGCGGCGCTGCTGATCGCCGTCGCCCGCGGCGCGTTGCGTCCACTCGACCGGCTTACGGGGTTGGCGAGGGCCATCAGTACCGGCGACCGTGGCCGCCGTCTTCGACCGGACCGCCCGAACACCGAACTTGGCCGTGCCGCAGCGGCTTTCGACGAAATGCTCGACGCCCTGGAAGCCGCCGAACGCCAAGCGCAAGAGGCGGCCGAGGCGGCTCGGCGGGCCGAGGCGCAGACGCGGGCGTTCCTTGCCGACGCCGCGCACGAACTGCGCACCCCGCTCGCAGGCATCCAGGTCGCGGCCGAGCAGCTGACCAACACCGCCGACGACACCTCACCGGACGCCAAGTCGCGCACCAAGCGCCGCGTCGCCCTGTTGCTGTCCGACGCCCGCCGGGCCGGACGGCTCGTCACCGACATGTTGGACCTGAGCCGCATCGACGCCGGGCTGCCCCTGCGGGTCGCCGAGGTCGACGTGGTCGGAATCGCCGACGCCCAGGTGGAACGCGCCGACATGCTCGCACCGCAGACCACGGTTGTGCGCACGGGCCTCGATCGATTGGTGATCCCCGCCGACCCGCACCGCGTCGGTCAGATCCTGGCCAACCTGCTCGACAACGCGCGCCGCTACACGCCGGCCGGTGGTCGGATCACGGTGCATGTCGAGGTGTTCGGTCCCGTCGCCCACCTGGTGGTCAGCGACACCGGCGAAGGCGTCGCGCAGGAAGACCGCGATCGGGTGTTCGACCGCTTGGTGCGGCTGGACGCTGCTCGCGATCGAGATCACGGAGGGGCGGGACTGGGCTTGTCCATCGCCCGGGCGTTGGCGCGGGCGCACGGCGGAGACCTGGTATGCGAGCCTCGGAATGGCGGCGCGCAGTTCCGTCTGACACTGCCGACGATTGCGCCGAGCCCCTAACCAGCACTGACGCGGGCCGGCATTGACCCAGGCGCCGGTCTATGGGCACTATTGGACGAAACGTTCAGAAAAGAACTACTCGTTCAATTGGTTGGGGGCGGCATGCAAGCGGAGCGGCAGCGTACGGCCATCCCGTGCCAAGACCCGGGTCACTCGAAGGCCGAGGCCGAAGCCGTGTACGAGTTTGGCGTTAACCGCGCGATCATCGAACAGGCCAAGGGCGTGCTCATGTTCGTCTACGGGATCGACTCCGACGAGGCGTTCGAGCGTCTTCGCGAGCAGTCCCAGCAGCACAACGTAAAGCTGCGACTGATCGCCAAGCAGGTCTTGACGGATTTGGTCGAGCTGGCCCGCACGTCGTCGCCAGCGCGCAGGATGGAACACGATCTGCTTCTGCGAACCGCGCATCAGCGGATCTCCGATGCCGCTGCCCGTCATCAGGCCTGATCGGGGCTTCCGCCCAGCACGAACGCCGAGCTCAGGGCTCCGCCGAAAATCATCCGTCCTACGCACCACGCCAGACCCCCGTCGGCTCCGAATGCCTCTGCGTGGGGACTAGCGCAACCAGATCGACGGACCAGAACGCACGGAGTCGCAAGACATGGAGAAGCGAGGCGTGAGGCCCATGCCAAATGGGCAAACAGTGCACATGAGCAGCGACGACCACGACGCGTCCGGACTCGTTCTGTCCCGTCGTCGGTCGCGTTGGCACCGAGGAAGGCCCCCGGGCGGCGCAGCCGTTCGTGGCCCGGTCGACGTACGCGCCGCGGTGCGGACCCTGTTGACGGACTTCGTGGCCACCGAGTGCCTGCCCCAGCTCGACGGCACCGGGATCGGCGCCGCGAGCCAGGTGCTGTCGGACTTCCTCGACGGCGGCAAGTACGTCCGGTCAACGTTCATGTACCTGGGTTGGTTGTGCGGCGCGGACGAGGACGAATCGGCTCTGCGGGCCTCGGCCAGCCTGGAGCTGCTTCACGCCTTCGCCCTCCTTCAGGACGACGTGATGGACGAGTCGGCATTGCGGCGCGGCCGGCCCGCCGCACACGTGGCGCTGAGTGCATGGCATCGAGGGCGCGGGCTGACCGATTCGTCGGATCGCTTCGGGGAGTCGGCGGCGACCGTCCTCGGAGACCTCTGCCTGGTGTGGGCCGAGAAGATGCTCCGCCAAAGCGGCGTCGACGCCGACGCGCTCGCCAGGGTGTGGCCCCGTTACGACGACATGCGCGTGGAACTGGCGATCGGTCAGCTCGCCGACCTCGTCAACGACTCACATGCCTTCCCCACCTTCGACGAGGTTCTCGACGTCGCCCGTCGCAAGTCGGGTAACTACACCGTGCGGCGGCCGTTGGAGATTGGCGCGGCGATGGCCGGGTGCCGAACCGAGGTCGTCGACGCCATCGGTCAGTACGGCGCCGCGATCGGCGAGGCGTTCCAGCTGCGCGACGACCTGCTCGGCATCTCCGGCTCGCCGACGGTGACCGGCAAGTCCGTCGGCATCGACCTCGAGGCGCAAAAGGCCACCAGCGTCGTCGTCGCCGCCCACCAGTTGGCCGACCCAGGCATGCGCCGTCAACTCGCCGACCTGATGACGACCCCCACACTGACCGTCGCCGACGCCGAACGGTGGCGCACGCTGATCATCGCCAGCGGCGCCGCCCAATGGATCGAGGAACTCATCGACGAACGGCTCACCCGGGCGGTGCGTTGCCTGGACGTCGCCGGAATTCCCCAAACGGCCCGCGCCGCAATGGAAGACATGGCCGTGTACTGCACCAAGAGGAGTGCCTGATGCGCACCGTCAAGGGTAAGACCGATCGGGTCGTCGTCGTCGGCGGTGGCCTCTCGGGCCTGTCGGCGGCGCTGTATCTGGCCGGCCGTGGCCGCAACGTCACCGTCGTGGAACGCGAAGATTACCCCGGGGGACGGGTGGGCCGGGCCGACGTGTCCGGCTATCGCCTCGACATGGGGCCGACGGTGCTGACGATGCCCGACATCATCGACGACGCGATGGCCGCGGTGGGGGAGAAGCTCACCGACCGACTCGAACTGACGTCGGTCCACCCGGCCTACAACGCAGTTTTCGCCGGGGGTGAGGCCCTGCAGGTGCACACCGATCCGACGGCGATGTACTCCGAGGTCGAACGGTTCGCCGGCCGCAAGGAGGCCGACGCCTACCTGCAGATGCGGCAGTGGCTGACCTCGTTGTACGAGACCGAGTTCGACGGGTTCATCGGAGCCAACTTCGATTCGCCGCTGTCGCTGCTCACTCCCCAATTGGGGCGGCTGTTGGCCATGGGCGGTTTTCGCCGGTGGGAGAGCGTGATTCGCAAGTTCCTCAGCGACGAGCGACTGCTTCGGGTGTTCACCTTCCAGGCCCTCTACGCCGGGGTGCCGCCGCAGAGCGCGCTGGCGGTGTACGCGGTGATCGCCTACATGGACACCGTTGCCGGCGTGTACTTCCCGGTCGGCGGCATGCGGGCGCTGCCCGACGCGATGGCCGCCGCGGCAGCCGATGCAGGCGTCGAATTCATCTACGGGGCAACGGTTTCCGGCATCGAGCGCAGTGGCTCGCGGGCCACCGCTGTGATCACCGACGGCGGACAGCGGGTTCCCGCGGACGCCGTGGTGCTCACCACCGAGCTTCCCGAGACCTACCGGCTGCTGGACTACTCGCCGCGTCGCCTGCTGAAGTTGCGGCCCGCGCCGTCGGCGGTCGTCGCCCACGTCGGCGTTCCCGCGGTCGACTCGTCGGTCGGCCATCACACCATCTTGTTCGGCGACGCCTGGAAGCAGACGTTCACCGACATCATCACCGACGGCCGGGTGATGGGCGACCCTTCGCTGCTGGTTACGCGACCGACCGCTGGAGATCCAAGCCTGGCCCCACCCGGGCGCGACCTGCTGTACGTCCTCGCGCCGACACCGAATACCGAAGTGGGCAAGGTGGATTGGGACGCCACGTCGTCGGCCTACGTCGAGCACATGCTGGGCGCGGTCAAAGAGCGGCTGCCTGCGGTCGGAGACGACATGGAGGTGCTGTCGGTGGTGACACCCGCAGACTGGGGCCGCCAAGGCATGCTGGCCGGCACCCCCTTCGCGCTCGCCCACACCTTCGCCCAGACCGGACCGTTCCGGCCGGCGAACACCGTGCGCGGCGTCGACAACGTCGTCCTGGCCGGATCGTCGACGGTGCCGGGGGTCGGCGTCCCGACCGCCGTCATGTCCGGCCGGTTGGCCGCCGACCGGATCACCGGAGTGCCGGTGCGGCAGGAGAATCGAGAGGTCGTGGGGCGATGATCAGTTCCGAACTGGACGCCGCAGGCGTGATGGACCCGTCGCTGCGGGATGCCTACCGGCAGTGCCGCGAGATCAACGCCCGCGACGGCAAGACCTTCTTCCTGGCGACTCGGCTGCTGGCACCCGCCCAGCGTCCTGCGGTGCACGCGCTCTACGGGTTCGCCCGCCGCGCCGACGACATCCTCGACGAGTTCGACGAGACCCGCGGCGACGAGGTGCGCGCTCAGCAGCTCCAACAGTTCTCCACCCAACTGTTCAACAGCCTGGTGGAGAACCAAGCCACCTCCGACGACCCCACCCTTACCGCCGTCGTGCACACCGCGCGCCGATACGACATCGGCTGGCAACTGTTCGACGACTTCCTGGCCTCGATGCGGATGGACCTCACCGTCACCGACTACCCGGATCGGCCCTCCCTCGAGCGGTACATGTACGGGTCCGCCGAGGTGATCGGGCTGCAGATGTTGCCCATTCTGGGGACCGTCGGCCCGAGGGAGGATGCCGCGCCGGCGGCCGCCGCCCTCGGAAAGGCCTTCCAGCTCACCAACTTTCTGCGCGACGTCGACGAGGACTTGGACCGCGGACGGGTGTATCTGCCGGCCGACGAACTCGCCGCGCACGGCGTCGACCGCGACGTGCTGAGCTGGTGCCAGACCAACCGGCGGATCGACGCCCGGGTGCGCCGGGCGCTGCAGGAACAACACGCCATCACGCGCCGCGTGTACGCCGCGGCCCGGCCGGGAGTCGCCCAACTGGCCCCGGCGTCACGGCCGTGCGTGGAGACGGCGTTGAAGCTGTATTCCGAAATCCTCGACCAAATCGAGGAGATGGACTTCGAGATCTTCACCCAACGTGCCAGTGTCGGGAAGGGACGGCGCCTCGCCGTCGCCGGGGCAGGTGTCGTCAGGGCATGGGGTGCCCGACTGCGGCACCGGAAGGAGTAGTAGTGGATCGCTTGCGCGAGACCGTACCCGCGGAGCCGGGTTTGCCCGACGCGAGCACGCTGGAGCGGACACCCCGGGTGGTGGTCGTCGGTGCCGGGATTGCCGGACTTGCCGCCGCCGCCGGGCTGAGTGAACGAGGCGTCGAGGTCGACGTCGTCGAAGCGGCCGACTACGTCGGCGGTCGGGTCGGCGGCTGGTCGGACACGCTCTCCGACGGCTCCGCGGTGGCGATGAACCGCGGCTTCCACGCCTTCTTCCGGCAGTACTACAACCTGCGCGCTCTGCTGCGCCGATCGGACCCGCACCTGTCGGCACTGACCCCCGTCGAGGACTACCCGTTGGTCGACGCCCACGGGCGCCGCGACACGTTTCGAGGTCTGCCACTCACCCCGCCGTTCAACGCGTTGGCGTTTGCGTTGCGCAGCCCCACGTTTCGGCTACGCGATCTGGTCAGGATCGACGGCAAGGCCGCCGCGCCGCTGGCCACCGCGTCGGTGCCGAAGACCTATCACGACCTCGACGACCGGACCGCCGCGGAGTTCCTGAAGGACATCAACTTTCCGGACGCGGCCCGCCACTTGGCGTTCGAAGTGTTCGCCAGGAGTTTCTTCGTCAAGCCGGAGCGGCTTTCGGCGGCGGAACTGGTGACCATGTTTCACATCTACTTCCTGGGGTCCAGTGAAGGTCTGGTGTTCGACGTCGCCAACGCGAACTTCGACGAGGTGTTGTGGAACCCGCTGCGAAAGTACCTCGAGGGCAGGGGCGTTCGGTTCCACACCGGAACGTCGGTCGAGTCCGTCGGGCTGGGTGACGGGGTGCGGGTGCGGTGCGCCGGGGACGAAGTGTTCGCCGCCGACGCGGTGGTGTTGGCCATCGACGTCGGCGGACTGCGGCGGATCGTGGCGGCCTCACCCGAGCTCGGTGACGAGGATTGGCGGCGACGGGTTGACGACGTCGGCAACGCGCCGCCGTTCGTGGTGCTGCGGCTCTGGCTGGATCGACCGGTGCAGTCGGACCGGGCGGCGTTCCTTGGCACCGGTGGCCGGTCACCGCTGGACAACGTCAGCGTGCTGGAGCGATACGAGCGCGAGGCCGCTCAATGGGCCGCTCGCACAGGCGGTTCGGTGGTGGAGCTGCATGGCTATTCGGTGACCGGCGGCGACGCCGAGGTGCGCGACGGTCTGCTGGCCCGCATGCACGAGCTGTATCCGGAAACCGCCGCGGCGACCATCGTCGACGAACGACTGGTGCGTCGGGAGGACTGTCCGAGCTTCGGGCCCGGCGACTTCGCGCGTCGGCCGACGGTCGGGACGCCGGATCCCCGGGTGGTGTTGGCCGGTGACGGCATTCGCATCGACCTGCCCGTCGCCCTGATGGAACGCGCGGCCACCACCGGTTGGACCGCGGCCAACCAGCTGCTCGCCGGTTTCGGCCTGGCCGGTCACGTGTTGCACACCGTGCCGAACCGTGGCCGATCGGCATGGCTTCGACGATTGGTGGCGCGAATGGAAGGTCAACGGGCATGAGCGCTTTCACCGAATTTCGGGCCAACGTGGCCAAGAGTTGGCCGTTCACCACGTTGCCTCCATTGGACTGGTCGGCGCAGACACCGACCTTCGCCGACGCCGATCCGCGGATCATCTCGTCGGCATTGGCCCGCGCGCAGCGTCGCCCGAGCGGGAATTGGTTCCCGTTCGCCGCGAGTTCGGAGATCGCCACCAAGGCAACGGGTTCGGTGGTGGCCGGCGTCCAAATCGTCGCGTGGCGCGGCGCCGACGGTGAACTGCTGGTGGCCCCGCGAGCGTGCCCGCATCTCGGCGCCGACCTGGCGACCGCGCCGGTGGAGTGCGGGACGCTGGTCTGCCCGTGGCACGGTCTGCGGCTCTCGGATCGTCGACACGGGGCCTGGAAACCGTTCCCCGCGTTCGACGACGGCGTGCTGAGCTGGGTTCGGCTCGACGCCGTCGGTGGCGAGGACCCCACCGACGCCCCCATCGTCCCCGAGCGGCCGGGTCACCCGCAGATGGCCGCCGTCGCCCGCCTCGAGGGGACGTGTGAGCCGAGGGACATCGTCGCCAACCGGCTGGACCCCTGGCACGGCGCCTGGTTCCACCCGTACTCGTTCACCCAGCTCAAGGTGCTCAGTTCGCCCCCGGCAGTCGACGTGCTGCCCGACGCACAAGACCGCTTCGTCGTCGACGTCACCTTCCGGCTCGGCAAGCTCGGTGTTCCGGTCATCGCCGAGTTCACCGCGCCGGGGCCGCGGACGGTCGTCATGCGCATCGTGGAGGGGGAGGGCGTCGGCAGCGTCGTCGAAACCCACGGCACGCCGCTGGGTTCCGGGCCCGACGGGCGGCCGCGCACCGCGGTGATCGAGGCCGTCATCGCGCATTCGGACCGGCCGAACTTCGGCAAGGGCCTGGTCGCGCTGCCCGTGATCCGCCCGCTGATGAGGCATGCCGCGGCGCGCCTGTGGCGTGACGACCTGGCCTACGCCGAGCGGCTGTACGCGCTGCGCACCTAGGCGCCGACTGCACGCATGTTGTACGCATCGGCCGAGAAGGGGCGTGAACAAGCGTGCGGTCGGCGACCTTTACCGTGACTGCGCCGCGTCCAACAACGGCACCTGCTCGACGGCCCACGGGCTGATCGCCCACGGCATCTCGACGGCCGCGCGCAACTGGTCCCACGGCACCCACGCCGAGTCCATGATCTCCTCGGGATCGGCGTCCAGCGGCCCGGCGATGCGGGCTCGGTAGACCGGGCACACCTCGTTCTCCACCACACCGCTGGCGTCGACCGCGCGGTAGCGGAAGTCGGGCAGCACACACTGCAGATCGGTGATCTCGACGCCGAGTTCGGCGCCGGCGCGGCGCACGACCGCGTCGGCCATCTGCTCGTCAGGCCCGGGGTGACCGCAGAACGAGTTGGTCCACACCCCGGGGAACGCCCGCTTGTCCAGTGCCCGGCGGGTCAGCAGGACCCGGCCTGCGTCGTCGAAGAGGTAGCACGAGAACGCGAGATGCAGGGGCGTCGCTCCGTGGTGGACGTCGGCCTTGCGCGCCGTGCCGACGCTGCGACCCGCCTCGTCGAGCAAGACGACCAGCTCGTCGGTCTGGATTGAGTTCATGGACACCACCGCAACATCACTCGTAGGAATCGCTTGGAGGGATTCGTCGCCGCCTCGGGTCTGGACGGGTCCTTCGTCAAAGCACCTGCGTGCCGTACATCTCACCGAGTGGGTCGGCGATCAGTTCGATGCGGGCTCCGTCGGGGTCGCGGAAGTACAGCGACACCCCACTGTGCTCGGCGACCTCGACGGCCGCCGCGGCCAGCTTGTCCTTGAGATGTTGCCACCGCTCGGGATCCACGCTGATCGCCACGTGGTGCAGGCCCCCGAGGACCTCCCGGTACGGCTCGGTGTCCAATCCGGGGAAGTCGAAGAACGCCAACAGGTTCGAGTTGCCGATGTCGAAGAAGAAGTGCGTCGAACCGTGGTAGTCGCGGTTCTCGATGAGCTCGGTCAGCGGGAACTCGAGCAGCTCCTGGTAGAACCGGATGGTCCGTTCGACGTCGCCACTGATGAGCGCCGTGTGGTGCAACCCGCGGCCCGACGAGGCAGGGCGTCCGGCGGTGGGGCGAAGGTACGACGTGGCGAGTTCGCGGCGCCGCGCGTCGAATTGCTGCGTCGACTCTTCACTGGTGGAGGTCATCCCTGCATTCTTCCCGACATCGGCGATTCGACACGCGAATGGCCGATTCACCGGTCGGGTCGACGCGGGCGGGCCACCAGATGCGGGGCCCGACGAGGGTGAACAGTGCGGGGATCATCACGGTGCGCACCAGGAAGGTATCAAGCAGGATGCCGAGGCCGACGATGATGCCGATCTGGGTGAGCACGATGAGCGGCAGCACGCCAAGGACGGCGAAGACCGCTGCAAGCACGATGCCGGCGCTGGTGATCACCCCACCGGTGGCCGAGACGGCCCGCACGACGCCCTCCCGGGTGCCGTGGTCGTGGGTCTCCTCCCTGGCCCTGGTGATCAGGAAGATCGTGTAGTCCACGCCGAGCGCGACGAGGAACAGGATCGCGAACAGGGGAGTGGTGTTGTCCAGCGCGGGAAATCCGAGCGCGTGCACGCTGAGCCAACCGCCGAGGCCCAACGCCGCCAGCGCGCTGAGCACCGTCACCGCCACCAGGATCAGAGGCGCCAACGCCGCCCGGAGCAGGACGTACAGCACCAGCATCACCACGACGAGGATCGCCGGAATCACCACGCGCTGATCGCGCTGGGCGGCGGTGCGGGCGTCGAGCGCCTGGGCGTCGGTGCCGCCGACCACCGCCTGCTCGTCGGCGCCGCGGACCGATTCGCGCAAGCGCTCGACGACGTCGAAGGCGGCCGGGGAGGCAGGTGCGGCGTCGACGACGACGGAGAACTGGGTCAGGCCCGTTGGGGAGGTGCCGACGTCATGGGCCGAGACGACGCCGGGTGTGGCGTCGATCGCCCGGCGAAGGTTGTCGGCGTGGTCGGTGCGGCCGATGACCGACGTGGGTGCCGACAAGCCGCCGGGGAAGTGGGCGGCGAGGGTGTCGTAGGCCGACACCGACTCCGCCTTCACCCGGAACTGCTCGGTCTGCGACAGTCCGATCGGCGTGCCAAGCACGCCGGTGCACAGGACAGCCAGCAGCGCTACGGTGCCGACGGCGACCCGGCCTGCGTGGTTGCTCACCCACGTCGCGACGCGATACCAGGCGGTCAGACGCGCTGTGGCGTACCCCGAGTCCCGGCGAGGGATGAACGGCCAGAACAGCTTTGGTCCGAACAGCGCCAGCAACGGTGGCAGCACGGCGAGGACGAACAGCGCGGCGACCACCAGCCCGCACGCCGCCTGGGCGCCGAGGCTGCGGGTCGACGGCACCACGGCCAGCAGAAGGGTGAGCAATGCGAGCACCACAGTGGCGTTGCTGGCCAGGATGGCCGGGCCGGCGTGCCGCAGTGCGACTCGCAGCGCGTCGCGGTGATCAGGTGCCTTGGCGAGCTCTTCGCGGTACCTCGAGATGAGCAGCAGTGCATAGTTGGTGCCCGCGCCGAACACCAGGACGCTGGTGATCCCGGTGGTGGAGCCGTCGGACGTCAAGCCGGTCAGTCCGGCGACCACGCCGCCGAGCGCGGCAGCCGTCTGGTCCGCGACGGCGACGACGGCGAGTGGCACCAGCCACAGGATGGGCGAACGGTAGGTGACGATGAGCAGCAGCGCGACCACTGCGGCGGTGACCGCCAACAGAGTGAAGTTTGCGCCGGAGAACGAGTCGGCGATGTCGGCGCCGAAGGCCGGCCCGCCGGTGATGCGGAGCTGGAGTCCTTGCGGGGCACCGTCATTGGCGGCGGCACGCAGGCCCTTCACGGTGTCGGCGAGGTCGAAGCCGGACAGGTCGGCCGCGATCGGCACGGGAGCCACGGCGACGACACCGTCCTCGGACGTCACGAGTGGCGCGCCCCCTTGGGCCCCGGCGCGGGTCAGCACCCGTTGGCGGGCGTCCTGCGCGCTGGCGAGGTCGGCCGGTGCGAGGGCGGCGCCGTCGGTGCGCGAGGCCACCAGGAGTACCGGCGCCTCGTCGCCCGATGGGAAGTCCGTGGCGAGAGCGGCCGCTCGCGCCGATTCGGCCGACGCCGGCACCGGCACCGGTGATTGCGTGGACCCGGCATTCGCGCCGGCCAACGCCATCAGCGCGCCCGCCGCCACGGCGACCAGGAGGGCGATGATCCACGACCGCCGACCGGAGACGATCGCGGCATATCGGTCCCAGAAACTCATGCTACCCACTATATTAAGTTAATTAATCATTAATCAAATGAAGGACTAGCCGAGTGAGCCGCTCACCTGCCGCCAAGCGGGATGCCGTCGAGGCGTTGATCGTGTCCGACGTGCAGTCGCTGTCCGCGGAGTCCGACGACCTCAGTCGCGTGTTCTGCGCTCGACATGACCTGAACGACAACGACTTTCGGGCGCTCCTGCACGTCATGGTGTCCGAGCGCGACGGCGAGCCGTTGACGCAGAGCCAGTTGGGCCAGCGCATCGGCGTCTCCGGCGCCGCGATCACCTACCTCGTCGACCGCATGGTGCAGGCCGGTCATCTCACCCGCGAGCCGCATCCGTCGGACCGACGCAAGGTGCTCCTGCGCTATGCCGACCACGGCAACGCGGTGGCCCGCTCGTTCTTCAGCCCGTTGGGTCAGCACACCGCAGCGTCGCTCGAGGAGTTCTCGGCAACCGAGCTGGCGACGGCCCACCGGGTGCTGACGGCGGTGATCGGGTCGATGCGGGCGTTCAACTCCGAGCTTCGGGAATGACGGCGAGCACGTCACATCAATGACCGATTGATGACGAAGCGGCCGTAAGACTTTGGGACGAGCAATGGGACGCGTCGCGCGCGCACAATGAAGGTCGACCCACGGGAGCGCACATCATGAGTCCACCGGGCACATCAACGAGATACGCAGAGTTGGCCGCCCATCAGGGTGATGCGATCGATTCGCGGTATCACCCGTCAGCGGCGGTACGTCGTCAGCTCAACAAGGTGTTTCCGACGCACTGGTCGTTCCTGCTCGGTGAGATCGCGTTGTACAGCTTCATCGTGTTGCTGCTCACCGGTGTGTACCTGACCCTGTTCTTCGACCCGTCGATGGCCGAGGTCACCTATCACGGGGTGTACCAGCCGCTCAACGGCATTCAGATGTCGCGGGCCTACGAAACCGCCTTGGATATCTCCTTCGAAGTGCGCGGCGGACTGTTCGTCCGCCAGGTCCACCACTGGGCCGCCCTGCTGTTCGCCGCCTCGATCATGGTCCACCTGGCGCGGGTGTTCTTCACCGGTGCGTTCCGCCGCCCCCGCGAAGCGAACTGGGTAATCGGGTCGCTGCTGCTGATCCTGGCCATGTTCGAGGGCTACTTCGGCTACTCCCTGCCCGACGACCTGCTGTCGGGCACCGGGTTGCGCGCGGCGTTCTCCTCCATCACCCTTGGCATGCCGCTGATCGGAACGTGGCTGCACTGGGCACTGTTCGGTGGGGACTTCCCCGGATCGATCATCATCCCCAGGCTCTACGCCCTGCACATTCTGCTGATCCCGGGCATCATCCTGGCCCTCATCGGGGTGCACCTGGCGATGGTCTGGTTCCAGAAGCACACCCAGTTCCCCGGCCCCGGCCGCACCGAACACAACGTCGTCGGCGTCCGCGTCATGCCGGTGTTCGCGGTGAAGTCCGGCGCGTTCTTTGCCATGACTGTCGGGGTGTTGGGGTTGATGGGTGGGTTGTTGCAGATCAACCCGATCTGGCAGCTCGGCCCGTACAAGCCGTCCCAGATCTCGGCGGGTTCGCAGCCCGACTTCTACATGATGTGGACCGACGGCCTGGCCCGGATCTGGCCGGCGTGGGAGCTGTACCCGTTCGGGCACACCGTGCCCGCCGCGGTCGCGGTGGCGTTGTTGATGGGCTTGGTGTTCATCCTGTTGACGATCTATCCGTTCCTGGAGAAGCGGTTCTCCAAGGACACTGCGCACCACAACCTCTTGCAGCGTCCGCGTGACGCACCGGTCCGCACCGCCATCGGGGCGATGGCGATCGCGTTGTACATCGTGCTGACGTTCTCGGCGATGAACGACATCATCTCCTTGAAGTTCCACATCTCGCTGAATGCGACGACGTGGATCGGCCGGATCGGGATGGTGGCGTTGCCAGCGATCGTGTACTACGTGACCTATCGGTGGGCGATCAGCCTGCAGCGCAGCGACCGCGCCGTCCTCGAACACGGCATCGAGACCGGCATCCTCAAGCGGCTGCCGCACGGCGCCTACGTCGAACTGCACCAGCCGCTGGGACCGGTCGACGAGCACGGCCACCCCATTCCG
>Ga0247732_10000070_pt1 | contig 70680 bp, 61 predicted proteins | sample UWRJL163409C2_FD_180940 | JGI IMG/M metagenome (GOLD analysis project Ga0247732, IMG submission 180940) | Plant litter microbial communities from Arlington Agricultural Research Station in Wisconsin, United States - UWRJ-L163-409C-2 | ecosystem: Environmental > Terrestrial > Plant litter >... | reverse complement strand
GCGGCTGGTCCGCCTGACCCACAAGGGCGGCAAGGGACGCAAGGCCAAGAAGGTCGCCCTCGTCGGCAAGGGCATCACCTTCGACACCGGCGGCATCTCGATCAAGCCCGCCGCGAACATGCATCACATGACCTCCGACATGGGCGGTGCCGCCGCCGTCATCGCGACCGTGGTGCTGGCCGCCAAGCAGGGCCTGCCCATCGACGTCGTCGCGACGGTGCCGATGGCCGAGAACATGCCGTCGGCCAGCGCGCAGCGGCCCGGTGACGTTCTCACCCAGTACGGCGGCATCACCGTGGAGGTGCTCAACACCGACGCCGAGGGCCGGCTGGTCCTGGCCGACGCCATCGTGCGGGCGTGCGAGGACGGGCCCGACTATCTCATCGAGACGTCGACGCTGACCGGTGCGCAGACCGTCGCGCTTGGCGCGCGCACGCCGGGGGTGATGGGCAGCGACGAGTTCCGTGATCGCGTGGCGACGCTGTCGCAGGCCGTCGGCGAGAACGGGTGGGCGATGCCGCTGCCCGACGAGCTCAAGGACGACCTCAAGTCGACGGTCGCCGACCTCGCGAACGTCAGCGGCTCCCGGTACGCAGGCATGCTGGTCGCCGGGGTGTACCTGCGCGAGTTCGTCGCCGATGGCGTGCAGTGGGCGCACGTCGACGTGGCCGCGCCGGCGTACAACACCGGCGGCCCGTGGGGCTACACCGGCAAGGGCGGCACCGGCGTACCGACGCGGACGATGTTCGCCGTCCTCGAGGACATAGCGGAAAAGGGTTAGCCAAGAACGGTTGGTCAGGCAGCCACCGGAACCAGGTGGGCTTTGGCAACCCGGACGAAGTCGACGACGAGCGGGTTGGCGTCGCCGACCCGGGTGACCACGACGACCTCGCTGGCGGGCACGTCGTCGATGGGGACGGACGCCAGGTCGGCTCGCAGCGAGCTGCGCCGGTCACCGACCGGGACCACCGCAACGGCCTGGCCGCTGGCGACCAATTCCAGTCTGTCCTCGTAACTTTCGACGACGGGTCCCGCTGCGAGTGAGCCTGCGTCGGTCGGGTAGATCGAGCGCGGTGCGCCGTGCGCGCAGTAGATGGGCAGACCGCCTGCGAAGTCCTGCAGTGACACCGACGCCCGTCCGGCCAGGTGGTGGTCGGCTGGCAGCACCAGCATCCGCGGCTCCTCGTAGAGCAGCGCGACGTGCACGTCGTCGGTCGGATGCGGCAGTGGCGCGCGGGCGACCAGGACGTCCACCTGGCCGTCGGCGAGCATGCGCTGGTCGTGGCACTCGAGGTGACGGGTGCTGATCGTCGCCTGCGGGTGGCGGAGCCGTAGTTCGCGGACCGCCGAGGTGACGACCAGGTCCTCGACGTAGCCGACGACGACGTTGCCCGCCGGCGCATGAGCCCGGGCGGTCAGCGCGGCCCGGTGCGCGGCGCGAAGCAGGGCCTGCGCCTCCGGAAGGAACGCCTTGCCCGCGCCGGTGAGCACGGTGCCACGCGGGGTGCGGTCGAACAGCGGCGCACCGAGCTGACGTTCCAGCCGCTGGATCTGGCGGCTCAGGGCCGGTTGCGCGACGCGGAGCTCGGCCGCCGCCCGCCCGAAGTTCAGCTGCTCGGCCACGACGGTGAAGTACCGCACCAGACGCAGTTCCAGGTCGGTCCCGAAATCGTTCACCGGCAAGTCCTCATGGGCGAGTTCAACCCGGCCGCCGACCGCGGCTATTCCGGCGCCGCCATTCCGTTTCGGCATGACGGGGTGCCGAACGGGTCTTGGACACCCCTGCCGAACTGCCAAAGACTTGACGGCATGGGCAAATACGACGGCAAGACGGCAGTGATCACGGGCGGAAGCAGCGGCCTCGGCCTGGCCGCGGCCCGGTATCTGGTGGACGAGGGCGCACGCGTTCTCGTCACGGGACGAAATCAGGAGACGCTGGACGACGCGGCGGAGAAACTGGGCACCAGTGCCGTCGCCGTGCGCAGCGACACCAGCTCGATGACGGAGATCGACGCGCTGGCCGAGCGGGTGCGCGCCGAGTTCGGCACGGTCGACGCGCTGGTGGTCAACGCGGGCATCGGCAGCTTCGACCCGTTCGACGCGGTGACCGAGCAGACCTTCGACGACGTGTTCGCGATCAACACCAAGGGCCCGTTCTTCACGGTGCAGAAGCTGGCGCCGCTGATGGCCGAGGGCAGTGGCGTGGTCCTGACGACGTCCACGGCCAACCAGACGGGATGGGACGCGCTCAGCGTGTACTCGGCGAGCAAGGCCGCGCTGCGTTCGATGGCTCGCACGTTGAGCCGGGAGTTGCTGCCGCGGGGCATCCGGGTGAACGCCGTCAGCCCTGGCTCGATCGACACCGGCAAGTTGGAGAAGGAGGTGCCGGAGCGGGCGGCCGAACTCAAGGCCGCGTTCACCGCGAGCAACCCGATGCAGCGCTTCGGCCAACCGAGCGAATTCGCGCCCGCGGTGGCGTTCTTGGCCTTCGACGCAACGTTCGTCGCGGGCATCGAACTGGTCGTCGACGGTGGCGACTCACAGCTCTAATCAGTTGTCCGAGAAAGGTATTCACGTGTCGAACTACGAAGGCAAGCGGGTAGTCATCACCGGCGGGACCAGCGGCATCGGCCTCGCCACCGCCAAGATGTTGGACGCGGGCGGGGCCCGGGTCCTCGTGACAGGGCGGACCCCAGAGTCGTTGGCGGCCGCCGCGGCCGCCCTCGGGCCGCGGGCACTGGTCGACCAACGCGACGTGGCTGACGTCGACGGTCTAGCCGACCGGGCGGCCGCCGCGTTCGGCGGCGTCGACCTGCTGGTGCTCAACGCCGGTGCGACGGTGGCCGCCCCGATCGAGGACACCACCGGTGAGCAGTACGACGACCTGTTCGCCGTCAACACCAGGGCACCGTTCTTCACCGTGCAGCGCTTCCTCCCGCTGATGCCTGCAGGCAGCGCGGTGGTGTTGACGACGTCGATCGCAAACCGCAAGGGCATCGCGACGACGAGCGTCTACTCCGCGACCAAGGCCGCGCTGCGATCGATGACCCGCACGTTGGCCGCGGAATTGGTCGACCGCGGGATCCGGGTCAACGCCGTCTCCCCCGGCCCAGTCGACACCGGCATCCTCGAACGGTCCATGCCGGCCGAGGCGGCGAGCGAATTCCTCGCGGCGCAGCGAGCTCAGAACCCGATGCGGCGTCTCGGCGAGCCCGAGGAGGTGGCGAAGGCCATCGTCTTCCTGGCCTTCGACGCCACCTACACCACCGGCGCGGAGTTGACAGTCGACGGCGGCGCGTCCCAGCTCTGAGGCGCGCTGCGCTACATCACCGAGCCACGTGCGGTGCTGCGCAGCACCTGCGGCGCGATCCGCGAGGTGCCGTAGAGCAGGTAAGCCTCCGGCGCGACCGGGCGGATCGCCTTGTTCTTGGCGACCGACGACAGGATGGCCTTGGCGACCTTGTCGGGGCCGTAGCGCCGCGCCGCGAACATCGCCTCGATCTGCTTGCGACGCCCGGCGACGTGGCCTCCGCGTCCCGCGGGCGCGTCGAACCGGGTGGTGTTGACGATGTTGGTGTCGATCACGCCGGGGCAGATGGTCGTCAGGCCAACCCCGGCGGCGGCGAGTTCGGCGCGCAGACAGTCGGAGAACATGTACACCGCCGCCTTGGACGTGCAGTACGCGTTCATCGCCTGCAGCGGTGCGTAGGCGGCCATCGACGACACGTTGACGACGTGGCCACCGGTGCCGCGCTCGACGAGCCGCTTGGCGAAGGCTCGGCAGCCGTTGACCACGCCGCCGAGGTTGACCTCGAGCACGCGGTCCCACTGCTCGGCGGGGGTGTCGAGGAACGAGCCGGCATGGCCGATGCCCGCGTTGTTCACCACGACGTCGGGGACGCCGTGCTCGGTGCAGATCCGCTCGGCGAAGTCCTCGACGGCCTCGGCGTCGGCGACGTCGAGCAAGTAGTGGTGGGCAACGCCGCCGCGGGCGGTGATCATCGCCGCCGTCTCGGCGACGCTGGCCTCGTCGATGTCGCTGACGACGACCTCGGCGCCCTGTTGGGCGAACGCCAGCGCGGTCTCCCTTCCGATGCCGCTCCCCGCACCGGTCACCGACACCAGGGAGTCGCCGAAGGTGCCGCGCGTCCTGCCGACCTCGGCGCGCAACAGGGCGCGGGCGGGGGTGGCGCCGCCAAGGTGGTCGACGAACTCGGCGACCGCGTCGGCCACCGTCCGAGGGTGAGACAGCTGAACCCAGTGGCCGGCGACGACGTCCCGGCGCCACAGCCGCGACGCGAAAGCCGCGGCGTCGTCGTAGACGTAGGGCCGCACGAACCGGTCGCCACTGGCGACGACGAGCTGGACCGGCACGTCGACCGGACCTTCTGCACGGTCGGCGGCCGGTGACCCGAAGTAGTTGGCCCGGTACACCTTCATGCTGTTGACGGCGTCGTCGACGAGGTCCGCGGAGTGGTGGATCCGATGCGCGGGCACACCGTCCTTGGCCAGCATGCGGTCGAGCAGCCCGGAGCGGAACGCCACCCGGACGGCGGCGGGCGCCAGCACCGGGATCGAGTTGGCCGCCATGTAGGTCAGCCGCAGGAACTGCGCGACACCGCGGGTGAACTGCCGCGGCGAGTACGGGCGACGGATCCGGGTCGCGACGAAGCGGTCGAGGTGCTCGGCGCTCGGGCCGGAGATCGAGGTGAACGAGGCGACGCGGTCGGCGGCCGTCGACCGGGACAGGTACTCCCAGATGCCGACCGAGCCCCAGTCGTGGGCCAGGACGTGAACGGGTTCGGCCGGGCTCAGCGCGCCGACGACGGTGGCGAAGTCGTCGGCGTACCGCGCCATGGTGTACGCCGAATGATGCTTGGGCACAGCCGATTTCCCGACACCGCGGTTGTCGTAGCGGATGACGCGGTAGCGCTCCTCGAGCAGTGCGACGACGCCGTCCCACACCACGTGCGAGTCGGGCCAACCGTGCACCATGACGATCGTCGGCCCAGCGGGGTTGCCCTGTTCGTAGACCGCGATCCGCACGCCGTCGGCACTGGCGACGGTCGTCTGCGTCACGTCAGTCATCTTCGAGTTCCCGTCTGAGTTCGCGCTTGCGTTCGATGCGTCGGCGCGCGTCGAAGTCACGCATGCGCTGGGGGTAGCCGACCTTCTGGACGTCGTAGACCGGAATGTCCAGTTTGTCGGAGAGCTGGCGGGCACCCTTGTCGCCGCCTGCGCGGCGCCGGGTCCATTCGCCGTCGGCGGCCACCAGCACCACGGTCACCTCGGTGACGGTGGTCTTGGGTTCGACGAAGGCCTCGACGCCGTGGTGTTCGGCCACCCACTGCTTCAGGTACTTGAGGTCGGCCGCGGGGTCTCGACGGTCGGAGCCGCCCTTGGAGCCGCGTCGGCGGAACGAATCGAACAGTCCCAACTGGACCTCAACTCCCTTCGATCGTCCTTTCAATGGTGCCAGAGGAGCAACTCGACCGGTCTGCGACGACCGACGGGCCCGGACGTGACAGGATGGGCAGCGAGCATTTTCGACCGTTACGAGCGACCGTTCGAGGAGTCACATCACATGGCCATCACCGTCCAGATGCCCGCACTTGGTGAGAGCGTCACCGAGGGGACCGTCACGAGATGGCTGAAGCAAGAAGGCGACACCGTCGAGGTCGACGAGCCCTTGCTGGAAGTGTCCACCGACAAGGTCGACACCGAGATCCCGTCACCCGCCGCAGGCGTGCTGACCAAGATCATCGCCAATGAGGACGACACCGTCGAGGTCGGCGGCGACCTCGGCACCATCGGCGACGCCGACGAGGGCGACGGCGGCGACAGCGCACCCGCGGCCGAGGAGAAGTCCGAGCCAGAACCCGAGCCAGAACCGGAGCCCGAGCCCGAGCCCGAAGCCAAGGAAGAGCCGGCCGCCGCGCCGAGCAGCGGTGGGGGCAAGTCAACGTCGGTCGTGATGCCCGAACTGGGCGAGTCCGTCACCGAGGGCACCGTCACCCGCTGGCTCAAGAACGTCGGCGACACCGTCGAGGTCGACGATCCGCTTGTCGAGGTGTCCACCGACAAGGTCGACACCGAGATCCCGTCGCCGGTCGCAGGCACCCTGTTGTCGATCACCGCGGAGGAAGACGACACCGTTGCTGTCGGCGGCGAACTGGCCAAGATTGGCGATGCCGACGCCGCGCCCAAGGCGGAGGAGTCCAAGCCGGAACCCAAGCCCGAACCGGAGCCCGAACCCGAACCCGAGCCAGAGCCGGAGCCCGCGCCGAAGGCCGAGGAGCCCAAGCCGGATCCCAAGCCCGAGCCGAAGCCGGAACCCAAGCCAGAACCCAAGCCGCAGCCCAAGGCCATCCCGGCCGAGGCACCCGCGTCCGACGGCAGCCCGTACGTCACGCCTCTGGTCCGCAAGCTGGCGAACGACAACGGCGTCGACCTGACTTCGGTCAAGGGCACCGGCGTCGGAGGCCGCATCCGCAAGCAGGACGTGCTCGCCGCCGCGGAGGCAGCGAAGGCGCCGGCAGCCGCGGAGCCCGCACCGGCCGCGGCCCAGGCCCCGGCTGCCAAGGCACCTGCCGCCGCCGCACCGGAGCTGTCGCACCTGCGTGGCACCACGCAGAAGGCCAACCGCATCCGGCAGATCACCGCCAAGAAGACGCGTGAATCGCTGCAGACGACGGCGCAGCTGACGCAGACGCACGAGGTCGACCTGACCAAGATCGTGGCGCTGCGGGCCCGCGCGAAGGCGACGTTCAAGGAGCGCGAGGGCGTCAACCTCACGTACCTGCCCTTCTTCGCAATCGCGGTGATCGACGCCCTCAAGGCGCACCCGAACGTCAACGCCAGCTACAACGAGGACTCCAAGGAGATCACCTACTACGACGCCGAGCACCTGGGCTTCGCAGTCGACACCGAACAGGGTCTGCTCTCCCCCGTCGTCAAGAACGCGGGCGATCTGTCCCTGGGCGGCATCGCACGGGCGATCGCCGACATCGCGGCGCGGGCGCGCTCGGGCAACCTGAAGCCCGACGAGCTGTCCGGTGGCACGTTCACGATCACCAACATCGGTAGCCAGGGCGCGCTGTTCGACACGCCGATTTTGGTTCCGCCGCAGGCGGCGATGCTGGGCACCGGTGCCATCGTCAAGCGTCCGCGGGTCGTGGTCGACGAGAACGGCAACGAGTCGATCGGTGTTCGGTCGGTGTGCTACCTGCCACTGACCTACGACCACCGCCTCGTCGACGGGGCCGACGCCGGCCGGTTCCTGACGACTGTCAAACGGCGTCTCGAAGAGGGAGCGTTCGAGGCCGACCTCGGACTGTAGGCCTCGTGCGAAATGCCGTCATCGCGATTGCGGGTTCCTCGGGTCTGATCGGTTCGGCGCTGACGTCGGCTCTCAGGGCCGCCGATCATCGAGTGCTGCGGCTGGTGCGACGCGCACCGGCCACCGCCGACGAGATCTTCTGGAACCCGGACACCGGTGAATTCGACGCGAGTGCGTTGCGCGGCGCGGACGCCGTCGTCAACATGTGCGGCGTCGGCGTTGCCGACAAGCGGTGGTCGGGCGCGTTCAAGCAGAGCCTGCGCGACAGCCGGATCGGACCTACCGAGGTGTTGTCGCGGGCGGTCGTCGAGTCCGGTGTGCCGGTGTTGGTCAACTCGAGCGCGGTCGGCTACTACGGCGACACGCGTGATCACGTCGTCGACGAATCGGGGCCTTCGGGTCACGGTTTCCTCGCCGGTCTCTGCCGGGACTGGGAGGCGGCGACCGAGACGGCCTCCGCCGCGGGCGTGCGGGTGGTGCTGATGCGTACCGGCCTGGTGTTGTCACCCTCGGGCGGCATGCTGGCGCGCCTCAAGCCGCTCTTCGGGTTGGGTCTCGGGGCGCGGCTGGGCAACGGTCGGCAGTACATGCCCTGGATCAGCCTTGAGGACGAGGTCCGGGCGCTCTTGTTCGCCATCGAACGCGACGACCTAGCCGGACCCGTCAACGGCACCGGACCCGCGCCGGTCACCAACGCCGAGTTCACCGCCGCACTTGGGCGGGTCCTCAACCGGCCGACGCCCATGCTGGTGCCCGGGTTCGCACTGCGTGCCGTGCTCGGCGAGTTCGCCGAGGAGGGGCTCCTCGGCGGGCAGCGCGCGATTCCCGCGGCGCTTGAGCGGGTCGGCTTCGAGTTTCGCCACCACACGATCGGCGAGGCGATGGCCTACGTCACCGCGCCGAAGGGTTCCTGACGCGCGTACCGTTCACGGCATGGGCGCAGCATCGGTCCGGTCGGCGGACACCGACATCGTCGTGCGACGACTGGGTTCGGTCGACTATCTCGAGGCGTGGCAGATGCAGCGCGAGTTGGCCGACGCCCGGGTGGCTGATGGCCCCGACACCCTGCTGCTGCTCGAACATCCCCCGGTCTTCACGGCGGGCAGGCGCACCGAGCCGCACGAGCGTCCGGTGTCCTCCGACGTCCCCGTCGTCGACACCGACCGTGGCGGCAAGATCACCTGGCACGGTCCCGGTCAGTTGGTCGGCTACCCGATCATCGGCCTGGCTCAGCCACTGGACGTGGTGAAGTTCGTCCGCCGGCTGGAGGATGCGCTCATCGCGGTGTGCGCGAGCTTCGGGCTCGCAACGGGTCGAGTCGAGGGCAGGTCGGGTGTCTGGGTTCCCGGCGACGTCCGCCGACCGGCACGCAAGGTCGCCGCCATCGGCATCAGGGTGGCGCGCGCGACCACCCTCCACGGCTTCTCCGTCAACTGTGATTCCGACCTCTCCGCGTTCACCTCGATCGTGCCGTGCGGCATCTCCGATGCAGGTGTCACGTCCTTGACGGCCGAACTCGGCCGCCGGATCACCGTCGACGAGGTCGCCGACGTCGTCGCCTCGGCAGTGCCCGACTCCCTCGACGGCCGACCAGCGCTAGCATTGTCGAAGTGACCGTCGAACCGTCCGAGATCTCCCAGCTGCCCGTTTCCTCGACCGGCCGCAAGCTGCTGCGCCTCGAGGTGCGCAACGCCGAGACTCCCATCGAGCGCAAGCCGCCGTGGATCAAGACCAAGCTGAAGATGGGTCCCGAATACAAGGAACTCAAGGCCCTGGTCAAGCGCGAGGGCTTGCACACCGTCTGCGAAGAGGCCGGTTGCCCCAACATCTACGAGTGCTGGGAAGACCGCGAGGCCACGTTCCTCATCGGCGGCGAGCAGTGCACGCGGCGATGTGACTTCTGCCAGATCGACACCGGCAAGCCGTCGGAGTTGGACCGTGACGAGCCCCGACGCGTCGCCGAGAGCGTCCAGGCCATGGGCCTTCGGTACTCGACCGTCACCGGCGTGGCCCGCGACGACCTGCCCGACGGCGGGGCGTGGCTGTACGCCGAGACGGTGCGCCAGATCAAGGCACTGAACCCGAACACCGGCGTCGAACTGCTCATCCCGGACTTCAACGCGATCCCCGAACAACTCGAGACGGTGTTCGAGACGCGACCAGAGGTGTTGGCGCACAACGTCGAAACCGTCCCGCGCATCTTCAAGCGCATCCGCCCGGCGTTCCGGTACGACCGCAGCCTCTCGGTGATCACTTCCGCCCGGGACTACGGCTTGGTCACCAAGAGCAATCTGATCCTCGGCATGGGCGAGACCCCCGAGGAGGTGCGGACGGCGTTGGTCGACCTGCACGAGGCGGGCTGCGACATCATCACCATCACCCAGTACCTGCGGCCGACGGCCCGCCATCATCCGGTGGAGCGGTGGGTCAAGCCCGAGGAGTTCGTCGAGCACGGCAAGTTCGCCGAGGAGCTTGGTTTCCCCGGCGTTCTGGCCGGTCCCTTGGTGCGATCGTCCTACCGGGCGGGCAAGTTGTACGCGCAGGCGGCGCAACTGCGGACGAATAACGCACCACCCGTATCCTGATCCGATGGCGAAGACCCGCAAGCCCGTTGTCGACAAGGCCGCCAAGGCCGAGGCGAAGGCTGCCCGCAAGGCCGCATCCAAGGAGCGCCGCAGTCAGCTCTGGCAGGCGTTCCAGATTCAGCGCAAGGAGGACACCCGACTCCTGCCGTACATGATCGGCGCGTTCGTGCTGATCGTGGCGATCGCGGTGGTCATCGGCGTCGTCGTCGGCAACGTGTTCACCTATGTGACGCTGATTCCGCTTGGCGTGGTGCTCGGCCTCCTGGTCGCGTTCATCATCTTCGGGCGTCGTGCGCAGAAGTCGGTGTACCGCAAGGCCGAGGGACAGACCGGCGCGGCCGCCTGGGCCTTGGACAACCTGCGTGGCAAGTGGCGCGTCACCCCCGGTGTCGCGGCGACTGGGCACTTCGACGCGGTGCACCGCGTGATCGGCCGGCCGGGCGTGATCTTCGTCGGCGAAGGGTCGGCGACGCGCGTCAAGCCGCTGCTGGCGCAGGAGAAGAAGAAGACCGCCCGGCTCATCGGCGACATCCCGATCTACGACTTCGTCGTCGGCAACGGCGAGGGCGAGGTGCCGCTGTCCAAGCTGGAGCGCCACCTCACCAAGCTGCCCGCCAACATCACGGCCAAGCAGATGGACTCGCTGGAGTCGCGACTGGCGGCGCTGGGTTCTCGGATGGGACCGGCCGCCATGCCGAAGGGTCCGTTGCCTCCCGGTGCGAAGATGCGCGGCGTGCAGCGCACCGTGCGTCGCAAGTAGGGCAATTCGGCTCCGATATCCGGGCCACCAGATAGTCTCCCCACTGCGCCCGTCCGCTGGATGGGCTCCAAATGGCGTTCCGGCCATGGACTTTGACGCCTTTGGGGGGCTTCGATGTGTACTGCATGCCAATGGGCGCCACACTTCGCGTCGTTCGGCGCGGCCCGGGCAACCCGACGAACCGTGCTCACCGTGGCAGCAATGGCCGCGGCGACGACGGCGATGACGGCGTGCTCGCCGAGCCGGGAATCCGCTTCGCCGAGTGGCGCTCCCGCTGCCGAACCGACTGCCGGCAAGCCCGCCGACTTCGTCTTCCGCAACGGCCCGATCTACACCGTCGCCGGCGCTGACCCGTGGGCCAAGGGCCTCGCGGTCACGGGCAACACCATCACCCACGTCGGCGACGAGGCGGGTGCGATGGCCCAGGTCGGCGAGGGAACCCGGGTGGTCAACCTCGACGGGCGGTTGCTGATGCCCGGCTTCGTCGAGGCCCACATCCATCCGTTCATGGGCGCCTTCCTGACCTCAGGGCTCGACCTGCAGCTGCCAACGGGTGCCGACGCGCTCGCTGCCATCGAGGCGTACGCCAAGGCGAATCCGGAGGGCCCGGTCCGCGGATTCGGTTGGCGCGTGGACATGTTCGGTCCCGAGGGGCCAACGCGCGCGGACCTGGACCGGATCTTGCCGGACCGTCCCGCGTTCTTCTTCGCCATCGACGGCCACAGCCTGTGGGTCAACTCGAAGGCTCTGCAGATCGCCGGGGTCGACCGCAAGACCCCCGATCCCATCCCCGGGTTCAGCTACTACGCCCGTGACGCCAACGGTGACCCCACCGGATACGTCCTCGAGGTCGTCGCCGTGCTGAGCATCGTCAACGCGGTCGAACCCATCTCCCCCGAGACCATGGCGAAGCTGCTGGCGTCGTGGACGCCGAAGGCGTCCGAGGCGGGCATCACGTCGGTGTTCGACGCCGGGGTGCCCCCGATCGGTGAGGACCAGGGGGCGATTCTGGAGCTGTACGTCGACGCCGAGAAGCGCGGGGAGCTGCCCTTCCGCGTCGTCGCGTCCTATGCGATCAAGGGACCGCCGGTCGACGACGCGGTGGCCAAGATGACCCAGCTGCGCAATCGCATCTCCACCGACCTGGTGCACGCCACGGTGGTGAAGATCGTCGGCGACGGCACGCAGGGTGGCTACACGGCCTGGCTGGTCGAGCCCTACGCCGACAACCCCGACAGCACCGGAGGCTCGCCCTTCACCGAGGAGCAGTGGCACCGCGTGGTGCGCGACGTCGACGCCGCGGGCTTCGACCTGCACGTGCACGCTTGCGGGGAGCGCACCGCCCGGGTGGCGCTGGACGCCATCGCCGAGGCGATCAAGGCCAACCCCCCGCGCGAGCGCCGCCACGCCGTCGCGCATCTGGTCTACGTCGAGGACTCCGACAATCCGCGGTTCGGCGAACTCGGCGTCATCGCGCAGTTCTCCGCGAACTGGATGTCGGCCGATCCGGACACCGTGACGAACATGGGCGCCAGGTACGGCGCCCCGCGCAAGGACCTGCTCTACCGGCCTCAGGAGGTGCTCAAGTCGGGCGGCCGCATCTCACTGGGCACGGATTGGCCTGCGGCAGGGTACTTCTCGACGTACAAGCCGTTGGAGTCGATCCAGATCGGCGTCACCCGTCAACTCATCGGGCAGCCGGACTCACCGGTGTTGGAACCCGTCGACCAGCGGTTGTCGGTGGCCGAGGCGGTGCACGCCAACACCCTCGGGGCAGCGCACCAGATCAGGCTCGACGACAAGGTCGGGTCACTCGAGACCGGCAAGCTGGCCGACCTCATCGTGCTGGACCAGAACATCCTGACAGTCGAGCCACACGACATTCACCGGGCGAAGGTCACGATGACGATGATGAACGGGCAGATCCGCCAGGAGGTCTAACGCCTGACGATGGCGGTTCCCGTCAACCGGTCCTGGAAGCCACGACCGTCGGCGTCGGTGAACAGGGCCGGAATGACCAGCGCGACGAGCAGCACGCGGATCGTGGAGCGGCCGATTCCAACGTGCTGCCGGTGGTCGACCGACACCACCTGGAGCCCCAGCGCCAGTTGGCCAGGGGTGAAGCTGAACAGCCGCACCGACACCGCGCCGAGCACCAGCCAGATGACTTCGAGGACCAGCGCGCGATGATCGGCCAGCGTGCCGGTGCGGTCCACCGAACCCACCAGCGACGTGAGACCCATCGCAATCAGCCAGTCGAGGGTGACGGCCAGGACCCGACGGCCCGTGCCGACCAGCGATCCCGGCCCGGACTGGGGCAGTCCAAGACGTTGGCCGGCGAAGTCGTTGGGTCCCTGACTGGCGTCGCCAGCTTCGGGCGGTGGCGGGCCGGAGAGCCAGGAACCGAAGGTGCGGGCCATGAAACCAGCATAGGGTGAGCCTCCGGCACCACCACTGCGTAACGTCGGCGCAACATGCCTTTGACCGCCGCGCAATATGGTGTCCTTAGCGTCGAACGGCGGATCACCAGTCAAAGGAGAATTCTCAGTGCCAGAAAAGACTGCAGACGACATCTTCAAGCTGATCAAGGACGAGAACGTCGAGTACGTCGACATTCGCTTCTGCGATCTGCCGGGCGTCGTCCAGCACTTCTCGATCCCCGCGTCGGCGTTCGACGCCAGCGTGTTCGAGGACGGTTTGGCGTTCGACGGCTCGTCCGTGCGCGGCTTCCAGTCCATCCATGAGTCCGACATGATGCTCCTGCCGGATCCCAACACCGCGCGCATCGATCCGTTCCGCGCCGCCAAGACGCTCAACTTGAGCTTCTTCGTGCACGACCCGTTCACCCGCGAGGCCTACTCGCGCGACCCGCGCAACGTGGCCCGCAAGGCCGAGAACTACCTCGCCAGCACGGGCATCGCCGACACCTGCTTCTTCGGTGCCGAGGCCGAGTTCTACATCTTCGACTCGGTGACCTTCGACTCGAAGATCAACGGCACCTCCTACGAGGTCGACTCCGAGTCGGGCTGGTGGAACACCGGCGAGCCGTTCGAAGCCGACGGCAGCCCCAACCTGGGCTACAAGGTCCGGCCCAAGGGCGGGTACTTCCCCGTCGCGCCGTACGACCACTACGTCGACCTGCGCGACGAGATGGCCACCAACCTGCAGAACGCCGGGTTCATCCTGGAGCGCGGCCACCACGAGGTCGGCACCGCAGGCCAGGCCGAGATCAACTACAAGTTCGACACCCTGCTGGCTGCCGCCGACGACGTGCTGCTGTTCAAGTACATCATCAAGAACACGGCGTGGAAGAACGGCAAGACCGTCACCTTCATGCCCAAGCCGCTGTTCGGTGACAACGGTTCCGGCATGCACGCCCACCAGTCGCTGTGGAAGGACGGCAAGCCGCTGTTCCACGACGAGTCGGGCTACGCGGGTCTGTCGGACCTGGCGCGTCACTACATCGGCGGCATCCTGCACCACGCGCCGTCGCTGCTGGCGTTCACCAACCCCACGGTGAACTCCTACAAGCGTCTGGTGCCCGGTTACGAGGCTCCGATCAACCTGGTCTACAGCCAGCGCAACCGTTCGGCGTGCGTCCGCATCCCGATCACGGGCAACAACCCGAAGGCCAAGCGCCTCGAATTCCGCTGCCCGGACAGCTCGGGCAACCCGTACCTGGCGTTCGCGGCGATGCTGATGGCAGGCATCGACGGCATCAAGAAGAAGATCGAGCCGTTGGCGCCCGTCGACAAGGACCTCTACGAGCTTCCTCCCGAGGAGGCCGCGAACATTCCTCAGGCCCCGACGTCGCTGTCCGCAGTGATCGACCGTCTCGAGGAAGACCACGACTACCTCACCGAGGGTGGCGTGTTCACCGAGGACCTCATCGAGACGTGGATCTCTTACAAGCGTGAGAACGAGATCATGCCGATCCAGATCCGCCCGCACCCGTACGAGTTCGCGCTGTACTACGACGTGTAAACGACGCACATAGGTCAGCAAACGAAGCCGGGCGGAGTTCGCTCCGCCCGGCTTCGTCATGTCTGTGCTCACGTACGACTATGCGGACCAAAGTCCGGATAGTACAGTCGTGGCCATGCTGACGAATCTTGACGCCAGACTGTCCCCCCACGCCCCCGCCGTACTGAGCATCTTCCGCGTGGTCTTCGCGCTGCTGTTCCTGTGCCACGCCACGTCACACCTCTTCGGCTGGCCGATGGCCGAACAGCAGGCCCCCGTCGGCCTCTGGCCGTACTGGTATGCCGGTGTCATCGAACTGGTGACCGGCGTCCTCATCGGACTCGGATTGTTCACCCGCATCGCGGCCTTCTTCGCGTCGGGCACCATGGCCTTCGCGTACTTCACCCAGCACCTGCCGACGAGCGTCATCCCGCTGGTCGACGGTGGCGAGCCCGCGGTGCTCTACTGCTTCGCGTTCTTCCTGCTGATCTTCACGGGCGGCGGCGCATGGGCCATCGACGCGCGGCGGCGCACCGGCGCAGTGTCCGCCACCCGCACGCGGAGCTGAACTAGAGGCCGGTCACCGGTCCAGCTCCAAATCCTTGCGGAAGCGCTTCATCCCGTCGATCTTCTCCGCCGTCGTGGCCTCCGGGCCCGAATAGAACATCCACGGCTGGGTCAGAATGTGAGTGATTCCGGCGGCTTCGGCGCGGTCGTAGTCCGCAATGCTCACCGCGTCGACGAGCGGGGTCAGGATGGTGAAATCCTCCATCCCGAGCCCTCTTTCGGCGCGCAGTTCACGCAACCGTCGGGCACTCGCGATGGCGTGGTCGGTGGTTATCAGATCACCGATCCAGCCGTCGTTGCGAGCTGCCCGACGGAGCGCGACGTCGCTCAGTCCCCCGACGTAGATCGGAATGGGCGGCGGCGTCGGCTCCATCTCCAAGCGCGGCGTCTGGTAGAACTCGCCGTCGAATTCGGTCCATCCCGGCTGCCACAGCGCACGAAGCAATTCGAGCATCTCGTCGGTGCGCTTGCCGCGACGGTCGAAGCGCTGACCCATCAACGCGAACTCTTCGGCACACCACCCGACGCCGATGCCGAACTCCACCCGGCCACCGGCCAGATGTGCCGCCGTCCCAACGGCTTTCGCCACGGAATACGGGTCACGCATTCCCGGGATGTACACCGTCGTCACGAAGTGCAGCCGTTCGGTGACCAGGGCCAGCGCCCCAATCAGCACCCACGGGTCCGGCCAGTCGGTGAACGGCTGCCACCGGCGTTCCCCGTCCTTGGTGTACGGGTAGGGCGTGGCCAGTTTCTCCAGGTTGACGACGTGGTCTGGAATCCCGAAGCCGTCATAACCCAGATCGTCTGCCGCCTTAGCCAATTCGACGACTTCCCGGGTCGGCAGGAACGCGGGGCTGACGTAGAACTTCACCCGGCACCCCTCGCCCAGGCCGGCATGATGAACACCCCGTCGGCCTCCACCGTCCACCCGTTGGCGTCGCCGAGATACCCGCGCGCAAAGGTCTTGATGCCCTCGGTCCTCTCGACGAACGCCTCGGCGCGCACCGCACCGAGTGGGGTGCCACGCAGATAGCGCAGCGTGATGGTGCCGGTGAACAACGGTTTGGTCAGGCCGTCGCTGGCCACCTCTCCGAGAAGGTGGTCGAGCACCAGCGCGCAGATGCCGCCGTGCACCAGGCCCGGCGGACCCTCGTAGGCCAGTCCGAGGTCGAACTCGGACCAGCACCGGCCGTCGTCCTCGTGGTGGATGTCCATCGGCGGCGCGATCGCATTGCGAAGTCCCACCGCAGGATTCGCCCACGCGAGGGGTCGTCCGGTGTCGGCGTGCCGCAGCGTCGACGTGGTGGCGCGCTGAGTGCCGCGCAACCGGGCCGTGACCGCCTCGATGGCAGCCCGGGCCTCGTGGGCGGTGTCGTCGTCGACGTCGGTGCGAATGCCAGCGTCGATCAGCTCGCGGATGGCGTGGGTCAGCGCGCCGTGCACCACCTGCTGGCGCTCGTACTCCTCGGCGGTGACGACGTCGAACGGAAAGTCCGCGCTCACTCTCCGAAGACCCGTCGCACGACCGACTTCGCGCGTCGCGTCACCCGCAGATAGTTGTCGAGGAACTCGCTGCCGTCGCTGTTGTCCCATCCGGCCGCGACGGCCACCGCGTTGAGCTGGCGGCCCGGCCCAGGGAGTTGGTCGGTTGGCTTGCCACGCACCAACACCAGCGCGTTGCGCGCCTTCGTCGCGGTCAACCAGGCCTGCCGCAAAACGTCGACGTCACCCTCGGCGATCAGCTCGGCGGCGCCGATGGCGTTGAGGGTGTCCAGCGTCGACGTGCTGTGCAGTGCCTCGATTTCGTGGCCGTAGCGAAGTTGGAGCAGCTGAACCGTCCACTCGACGTCGGCGAGCCCACCCCTGCCCAGTTTGGTGTGCGTGTTCGGGTCGGCGCCGCGGGGCAGGCGTTCGGCGTCGATGCGCGCCTTCACCCGCCGAATCTCTTGCACCGCTTCGGCGGACACCCCGCCCGGTGGATAACGGGTCTTGTCGGCCATCAGCAGGAAGCGGTACCCGAGGTCCTCGTCGCCCGCGACGCGGTGCGCCCGCAGTAGGGCCTGCACCTCCCAGGTCTGGGCGAACCGCGCGTAGTACGCCTCGTAGGACGCGAGCGTGCGTACCAGCGGCCCGCTGCGACCCTCGGGTCGCAGATTGGTGTCGACCTCGAGCGGTGGGTCGGCGCTCGGCGTGCCCAGCAGCGCGCGAACCTGTTCGGCGATGGTGACCGACCACTTCACCGCGACGGATTCCTCCGCGCCGCCCGTTGGTTCGCACACGAACATGACGTCGGCGTCGGACCCGTAGCTCAGTTCCCCACCGCCGAGCCGGCCCATGCCGATGACGGCGATCTTGGCGGGCGGACCGTCCTTCGGCGAGTTGGCACGGGTGACGACGTCCAACGCGGCCTGCAGCACCGCAACCCACACCGACGTCAGCCCCCGGCACACCTCGGTGACCTCGAGCATGCCGAGCAGGTCCGCCGACGCCAGCCGGGCCAGCTCTTGGCGTCGCAGCGTTCTAGCCGCGGCGATCGCGCGCAACGGGTCGGTGTGCCTGCTCGCCGACGCGACGAGCGCGTGGGCCAGGCTCTCCGGCTCGACCTCGAGCAGCTTGGGTCCCGACGGGCCGTCGGCGTACTGCCGAATCACCTCGGGTGCCCGCATGAGGAGCTCGGGCACGAACGCCGACGTGCCGAGCACGTGCATCAGCCGCTTGGCCACCGCACCCTCGTCGCGCAGCGAGGCGAGAAACCACCGCTGCTCGGCCATTTCGTCGCTGAGTCTGCGGTAGGCCAGCAGCCCGGCGTCCGGGTCGGGCGCGTCGGACAGCCAATCCAGCAGCGTCGGCAGCAGCACCTGCTGCACCCGGCCGCGTCTGCCGCTGCTGCCGGTCAGCGCCGCCAGATGGGTCAGCGCACTCTGCGGACCCTCGTATCCCAGTGCGGCGAGCTGACGTTCGGCCGCCTCGGGCGACATGCTCGGCAAGAGTTCGACGGCGTTGCCCTCGACGGACTCCAGCAGCGGTTGGTAGAAGAGCTTGGCGTGTAGGCGCGACACCCGCAGGCTTTGGCGCTTGAGTTCCTCACGCAGCACGCCGAGCGAGTCGTGCTGACCGTCGGGGCGCATGTGCGCGGCGCGGGCCAGCCACCGCATCGCCTCTTCGTCACCGGCTTCGGGGAGCATGTGGGTGCGCTTGAGTCGCTGTAGTTGCAGGCGGTGCTCGAGCAGCCGCAGGAACTCATAGGAGGCAGTCATGTTCGCGGCGTCGTCACGGCCGACGTAGCCGCCGGCCCCCAGCGCCGCGAGGGCGTCGACGGTCGACGCCACGTGCAGCGATTCGTCGTTGCGACCGTGGACCAACTGCAACAGCTGAACGGCGAACTCGACGTCGCGCAGACCGCCGGTGCCGAGCTTGATCTCACGGGACCTGACGCCGGCGGGCACGAGCTGCTCGACGCGTCGGCGCATCTTCTGCACCTCGGAGACGAAGTCCTCCCGTTCGCACGCCGCCCACACCATCGGCATCAGCGCCGTCACGTATTGCCTGCCGAGTTCGGCGTCGCCCACCGCAGGGCGGGCCTTCAGCAGAGCCTGGAATTCCCAGGTCTTGGCCCATCGCTCGTAGTAGGCCACATGGGATTCGAGCGTGCGGACCAGCTCGCCGCTCTTGCCCTCGGGCCGCAGCCCTGCGTCGACTTCGAAGAACGCCTCGCCGGCGAATCGCATCATCTCGCCTGCGACCCTGGCGGTGACCGCGTCCGCCTTCTCGCAGACGAAGATGACGTCGACGTCGCTGACGTAGTTCAGTTCGCGCGCACCGCACTTGCCCATTGCGATGACCGCCAGTCGCGGTGGGGTGTCGTCCTTGCACACGGTCCTGTTCGCGATGACGAGGGCCGCGGCCAACGCCGCGTCGGCGAGGTCGGCAAGGTGCTCCCCCACCGTCGGGAACGGCAGTACGGGTTCGTTCTCCACGGTCGGCGCCAGGTCGAGTGCAGCGAGCACCAGCAGCCGGTCGCGGTAGAGCACCCGCAAATCGTTTGTCTCCGAGGTGTTCTCGGCCATCTCAGTGAAGATGCGGCGAAGTTCGGTCGCGTTGGGCAGGGTGATCTGGCCCGACAGCAGGTGCCAGGAGGTCGGTTGTGCGACGAGGTGGTCACCGAGCGCGAGGGACGAGCCGAGCACGCCGAACAGCCGGCCGCGTAGCCCGCGGTCCTTTACGAGGGCACGGTTGAGTTCGTCCCAGCCGTCCTCGAGTGCGTCGGCGAGACGCACCATCGTCCTCAGCGCGGTGTCGGCGTCGGGCGCACGCGACAGCGACCACAACAGCTCGATGTACTCGTCGGTGGTCCAGCCCAGCCGATCGAGGTCCGCACGCGCCGGCGGTTCGACCAATCCGAGTCTGCCGACGCTGGGCAGCGTCGGGCGCTGCGTCGCGGGTTTTGCCACCCCATCAAGGTAACGCAGGGGGTTTCGCCGACGGCACTACAGGGAGAGGTAGGCCTTCAGTTCGTACGGCGTCACGTTGCTGCGGTAGTTCTCCCACTCGGCGCGCTTGTTGCGCAGGAAGAAGTCGAAGACGTGTTCGCCGAGCGCTTCGGCGACCAGCTCGGAATTCTCCATCTCGCCGAGGGCCACGCCGAGGCTGCCCGGCAGCTCCTTGTAGCCCATGGCGCGGCGTTCTTCCGGCGTCAGATTCCAGACGTTGTCCTCGGCTTGCGGCCCGAGCACGTAGTTCTTCTCGACGCCGCGCAGCCCCGCGGCCAGCAGGACGGCGAACGCAAGGTACGGGTTGCAGGCCGAGTCGGGACTGCGAACCTCGATGCGGCGCGAGGACGCCTTGCGCGGCGTGTACATCGGCACCCGGACGAGCGCCGACCGGTTGGCCGCACCCCACGAGGCCGCGGTGGGGGCTTCGCCGCCGTGCACCAGGCGCTTGTAGGAGTTGACCCACTGATTGGTGACCGCGCTGATCTCGCTGGCGTGTTCGAGGATGCCTGCGATGAAGGACTTGCCGATGTCCGAGAGCTGCAGCGGGTCGTCGGGGGTGTGGAAGGCGTTGGCGTCACCCTCGAAGAGGCTCATGTGGGTGTGCATCGCCGAGCCGGGATATTCCGAGAATGGCTTGGGCATGAACGTCGCCCGGACGCCCTCGGTGAGGGCGACCTCCTTCACGACGTAGCGGAACGTCATCACGTTGTCCGCCATCGACAACGCGTCGGCGTACCGCAGGTCGATCTCCTGCTGGCCGGGCGCACCCTCGTGATGGCTGAACTCCACCGAAATGCCCATCGACTCCAGCGCGTCGATCGCGTGCCGGCGGAAGTTGGGGGCCGAGTCGTGCACCGCCTGGTCGAAGTAGCCGCCGTTGTCGGCGGGAACCGGCTCGGAGCCGTCGTACGGACCGGGCTGCAGGAGGAAGAACTCGATCTCCGGGTGCACGTAGCAGGAGAAGCCGAGCTCGCTGGCCTTGGCCAGTTGCCTGCGCAGGACGTGCCGCGAGTCCGCCCAGGAGGGCGACCCGTCGGGCATGGTGATGTCGCAGAACATGCGGGCGGAGTGCTGCTTGCCCGCGCTGGTGGTCCAGGGAAGCACCTGGAACGTCGACGGATCCGGGCGGGCGACGGTGTCGGATTCCGACACGCGCGCGAAGCCCTCGATCGACGAGCCGTCGAAACCGATGCCCTCTTCGAAGGCACCCTCCAGCTCGGCGGGCGCAATCGCCACGGACTTGAGGTATCCGAGCACGTCGGTGAACCACAGCCGCACGAATCGGATGTCACGCTCCTCGAGCGTCCGGAGCACGAATTCCTTCTGCCGATCCATGTGCGAAGCGTAGGCACCCGCTGTTAATTCCGTGTTACATGCCTGCTGCGTATGGTGCGCAGCTACCCAAGGCGAGGGCCGGCTAGCACTGCAGGTTCGGCGGAGTGGGGCTCGCGGTGACCAGGAAGCTGACGACGGCCGAGTCGACGCAGGCGTCGCCGTTGAAGACGACGGTGTGCTGGGTTCCGTTGAAGGTGATCAGCGACGCGTCCATTTCGCGGGCCAAGTCCACCCCGGCCTGATACGGTGTCGCCGGGTCGTGGGTCGTCGACACGACGACGACCTTGCCGGGGCCGGGCGAGGTCGCTGCGTGGGGCGTCGACGTCGGGGGTACCGGCCACATGGCGCAGGCGTCCCTGGGGGCCAGCCCGGTGAACTCGCCGTAGGCCATGAACGGCGCGGCGGCCCGCGCCTGCCGGTCGGCTTCCGCCCATACGGCGGGGTCGGTCGGATACGGCGAGTCGACGCATCTGATCGCCAAGAACGCGTCCTGCTGGTTGGTGTAGTGCCCGGCGGTGTCGCGTTCCTGATAGTCGTCGGCGAGCAGCAACAGGTCACCGGCGTCGGTGCCGCGCCGCAGGCCGAGCAGCCCACTGGTCAGGAACTTCCAGTAGCGCTGGGTGTAGAGCGCGTTGACCGTGCCGGTGATGGCGTCCTGATAGCCCAGCCCCCGCGGGTCCGACGTCGGACCGGGCTGTTGCACCAACGGGTCGACCAGCTGGTGGTAGCGCGCAACGAACTGCGTCGGGTCCTGGCCGAGCGGGCAGTCGACGGACCGCGCGCAGTCCGCGGCGTAGTCGTCGAACGCCGTCTGGAAGCCGGCGAGCTGCCGGACGTTCTCGGCGACGGGATCGGCGTCCGGGTCGACCGCGCCGTCGAGGACCATCGTGCGCACGCGGTCACCGAACAGTTCGGCGTATCTGGCGCCGAGTTCGGTTCCGTACGAGTAGCCGAGGTAGTTGATCTGGTTCTCCCCCAGTGCCGCTCGGACGACGTCCATGTCGCGCACGGTGGAGGCGGTGCCGACATTGGCGAGGAAGTCCTGGCCGGTGCGGGCGACGCATTCTTGGGCGATCTGCTGATAGATCTGCTCGATGCGGGCCACTCCGGCGGGGCTGTAGTCGGTGAGGGCTTCGCGGCGGTAGGCGTCGAAGTCGGCGTCGCTGCGGCACTGCACCTGCGGGGTGGAGCGCCCGACGCCGCGTGGATCGAAGCCGACCAGGTCGAAGCGGCGGGTGACGTCGTTGTCGCCGAAGCTGCCTGCCATCGCCGCGACGGCGTCGACTGCCGACGCACCGGGTCCGCCGGGGTTGACCATCAACGCCCCGATGCGGTCACCGGTGGCAGGTACCCGGATGACCGCCAACTGTGCTTGCGGCCCTTCGGGTTTCGCGTAGTCGACGGGCACGCTGACGGTGCCGCACTGCGCGGTCGGCAGCGCGGCGGCGGACCCGAGGAAGCTTGCGCAGCTCCCCCACACCGGGGGTTGTCCGTAGTGAAGTTCGGGCGAGCCCTCGGGGGACGCCGTTGCCACCGGACCGAGCACCGTCGACGCCACGACGATGGCGGGCAGTGCCGCGATCAGCCTGCCCACCAACCACATGGCGAACATCGTTGCACGCAAAGGTGTTCGGTGGCCGAGTGGGGCTCGGCCAGACACTAGTCGGCAACCGGACGGTGATCCGACGGTGACCTGGATGTCAGCAGGTCGAGCCGGCCGGCGGCACCACGACGTCGACCAGGTACTTGGCGGCGATGTCGTCGACGCACTTGTCGCCCTGGAACACGACGGTGTGCTGGGTGCCGTCGAACGTCAGCAGCGTGCCGCCGAGTTGCTTGGCGAGGTCGACGCCCGCTTGATACGGCGTCGCGGGGTCGTTGGTCGTCGACACCACCAGGACGGGAGGCAGTCCCGCGACGGAGATTCGGTGCGGCTTGGACGTGGCGGGCACCGGCCAGAAGGCGCACGTGCCGAGCGGCGCGTTTCCGGTGAACTGCCCGTAGCTCATGAACGGCGCGACCTCACGGGCGCGACGATCCTCGTCGACGACGGTCTTGCGGTCGGTGATCGGCGGCTCGTCGACGCAGTTGACCGCGACCCGGACGTCGGTCGAATTGTTGTAGCGGCCGTCCTCGTCGCGACCCATGTAGAGGTCGGCGAGTTTCAGCATGGTGTCTCCGGAGCCGTTCTTGAGCTCGGAGAGTGCCTGGGTGAGGTGGCGCCAGAGATTCGGCGAATAGAGCGGAAGAATGGTGCCGACGATGGCGTCGCTGTAGCTGAGCCCGCGCGGGTCCCTGGTCTTGGCCGGGTTCTTCACGAGTGGCTCGACCATGCTCTTGTAGACGTCGACTGCCTTGGCGGGGTCCGTTCCGAGCGGGCAGTCCGGGCTCTTGCCACAATCGGCGGCGTAGTCGTTGAATGCCGTCTGGAAGGCGGCGGCCTGACGGATGTCGGCCTCCACCGGGTCGGCGTTGGGGTCGACTGCACCGTCGAGGATCATCGCGCGCACGTTCTGCGGGTAGGCCTCCGCGTACGCCGACCCGATGCGGGTCCCGTAGGAGTAGCCGAGGTAGGTCAGCTTCTGGTCGCCGAGCGCCGCCCGCATGGCGTCGAGATCCTTTATCACACTTGATGTTCCGACGTTGGCAAGGAAATCGTTGCCCATCTTCTCGACGCAGCGCGCGACGAAGTCCTTGGTCTCGGACTCGATGTGGGCGACACCTTCCGGGGTGTAGTCGACCTGGTCGTCGGCGCGTTGCCTGTCGTTGTCCGCGTCGGAGTTGCACCACACCGCCGGCGTCGACGCCCCCACTCCGCGGGGGTCGAAGCCGACGAGGTCGAAGCGTTCCCGAATGGAGGGCGGCATAGCGCCCACCAAGGAGGCCGCCGCTCCGACACCCGACTCGCCGGGCCCACCGGGATTGATGATGAGCGAGCCGATCTTGTCCCCGGTGGCCTTGAAGCGGATCATCGCCAGACGCGCCACGTCACCGTCCGGTTTTGCGTAATCGACCGGTACCGAAAGCTTTCCGCATTCGGCGCCCGCCGGGATGCGGACGTCCGACGCCGCGACGTCGCATTGCGACCAGTCGATCGGGGTGCCCGGCCTCGGCGTGGCGATGACGCCACGTCCGTCGACCACCGTGCTGCAGCCGGCCACCAGCAACACCACTAGGGCGGCCGCGAGGACCCCGCGTCTGAGGTTCATGGCTGTCATGCTGCCATGACGTGTCGTCGGCCCAGTTGAGGGTGTTACCGAGTGGCGTCCAACAACTCCTTGAGCGCCGCCTCGAAGTCGTCGGCCATGTCCCACAGATCGGGAAGCAGTTCGGGGCAGGAGATCAGGCCGACGTCCAGCGAGCCGTTCAGCGACATCACGGTGATGTTGAGCCCGGACCCGTGGAAGATCGGCCCGAGCGGGAACATCGCCTTGACCTTGGCACCGAGGCAGTACAACGGCACCTGCGGCCCCGGCACGTTGGACACCACCAGGTTGTGCACCGGCGCCGCACTCGTCAGCCGACTCGACGCGTAGACGCGCATTGCGACGCCGAACACCGCGGGCGCCGCGAATTGCGACCAGTCCTGCAGCAGCGTCGCCCCGATCGCCGCACTGTGTTGTTTTGCAACGGAGTTGGCGCCGGCGATCGCCCGCAGCCGCTCGCCGGGATCTTCGACGTCGGTGTGCAGGCTGGCGAACATGCCGGAGACCTGGTTGCGACCGGGCCGGTCCGACGTGTCGTGCACCGACACCGGGACCATCGCCACCAACGGGTTGTCGGGGAGCTCGTCGCGGTCGAGGAGGAATCGCCGCAACACCCCCGCCACCAGTGCCATCACGACGTCGTTGACCTTGACGCCGAAGTGGTTCTTGACGGTCTTGACGTCCTCGAGGTCGAGCTGGGCGAACGCGACGTTGCGGCGCCCGGTGACCGTCGCGTTGAACCGCGTCTTGGGCGCCGCGAATGGCGCCGCCATCGTCAGACCGTTGCGTGCCCGCCGGACCGTGTCCACCACGGTCGACAGCGTCGACGGCACCACGTTGACCAGCTTCAGGGGGCGGGTGGCGAACTTGAACGCGCCGCTGACGGCGATCTCGAGGTCCGACCCACCGCCCACCCCGTCGACGGGGTCGGGAGCGGGCGCGTCGGCTTCGGTGGTGCAGAGCTGCGACATCAGGTTGGCCCCGGTGACGCCGTCGACGCTGGCGTGATGCACCTTGGTGAGGATGGCGAGCCGGCCGCCGTCGTGCGGATCGGTGCCCGCCACGTTCTCGATCACCCACATCTCCCACAGCGGCCTGCTGCGGTCCAGGGTCAGCGAGGCGATGTGTCCGCAGATCTCACCGAGCTCGACGCGCCCCCCTGGCGACGGAAGACCGATGCGGTGCAGGTGCCGGTCGACGTCGAAGTCCTTGTCCTCCACCCGCACCGGATGGTCGAGGTTGAACCGGTTGTCGGCGAGCTTCTCCCGGAATTCGGGCATGGCCTTGATGCGCAGGTTCAGGGCGTCGCGCATGCGCTCGAAGGTGTAGCCGCCGGGAATGGTCGAGGTGTCGATCTCCAGGATCGAGCACACGTGTAGTGGCTGTGCGGCGGTTTCGAGGTAGAGGAAGCTGGCGTCGAGCCCGCTGAACCGTTGCATGCCGCTGATGTTAGGCCCGCTAGGCGTCCGGGTGTGAGGAACTGCACTCGATCGACGGTTCACCTTCTGTGGTCGGGGTGACAGACTTGCTGAGTCAGATGACCCGGGGACCCGGATGGGCCTCGAGGAATGATTCGACGAGATTGAGGACGACGATGTCTGAAATGACGGTTTACGGTGCTGCCACCGATTCGCAGGTGCCGGCCGCTCCGCAAGCTCCGCGGACCAAGATCCGCACTCACCACCTGTTGAAGTGGAAGTCCGAGGGCCACAAGTGGGCCATGCTGACGGCCTACGACTACTCCACCGCGCGCATCTTCGACGAGGCCGAGATCCCCGTCTTGCTGGTGGGCGACTCAGCGGCAAACGTGGTCTACGGCTACGACACCACGGTCCCCGTCACCGCCGATGAACTGATCCCCCTGGTACGTGGCGTGGTGCGGGGCGCCCCGCACGCTCTGGTGGTGGCCGATCTTCCGTTCGGCAGCTACGAGGCGGGCCCACAGCAGGCGTTGGCCACCGCGACGCGCTTCATGAAGGAAACCGGTGCGGCCGCAGTGAAGCTCGAGGGCGGCGAGCGGGTCGCCGAGCAGATCGCGACCCTCACGCAGGCCGGCATCCCCGTGGTGGCGCACATCGGGTTCACCCCGCAGAGCGTCAACGGACTTGGCGGTTTCCGCGTTCAGGGCCGGGGTGACGCCGCCGAGCAGACCGTGCACGACGCCATTGCCGTCGCCGAGGCAGGAGCGATAGCCGTCGTGCTGGAGATGGTTCCCGCCGAGCTCGCCACGCAGATCACCGGCAAGCTGACCATTCCGACGATCGGCATCGGCGCGGGGCCGAACTGCGATTCCCAGGTCCTCGTCTGGCAGGACATGGCGGGGATGACCGCGGGCCGCACCGCGAAGTTCGTCAAGCAGTTCGGCGCCGTGGGCAACGAATTGCGCCGTGCGGCAACGCAATACGCGGCCGACGTGGCGACCGGAGCGTTCCCCGCCGAGGAGCATTCCTTCTAGCTAGGCGAACTCGGGCCTGCGCTTGCCGAGGAACGCGGCGACACCTTCCTTGCCGTCGGCCGATTCGGCGCATTCGGAGATCAGCCGTGCTTCGCGGGCCACCTGGTCTTCGAAGCTCTCCGCGTAGGCCGTCAGCAGCAGCTTCTTCACCGCGGCGTTGGAATTTCGTGCGCCCGAAGCGGTTCGGGCGGCCAGATCGTCGAGTGCGGCGGGCAGCTCGGCGTCGGGGACGACGGTGGTGACCAGTCCCCACTGCGCCGCATCGGCGGAAGTGAGCACCCGGTTGGTGATCATCAGTTCCTGGGTCTTGCGGAGGCCGATCAGGCGCGGCAGCAGATAGGACGAGCCGCCGTCCGGGCTTAGGCCCGCCTTCGTGTAGGCCATCGTGAACGACGCCGACTCCGCGGCCAGCACCAGGTCACCGGACACCGCGAGTGGGAAGCCCGCGCCTGCCGCGACACCGTTGACCGCCGTGATCAACACCGCGTCCATTCTGGCGAACGTCGACATCGCGCGGTGCAGGTCCTCGGCCATGCCGTTGACGTACGCGCCGGGGCTTGCGGCCGCGGCGACCGCCTTGAGATCGCCTCCCGCACAGAAGAACCTGCCCTCACCGGTGAGGGTGACCACCTTGGCGGTGTCGTCGTCGCAGAGTGCGGCGACCTCGGCGAGCTCGCGGGTCAGCGTGGCGTTCATCCCGTTCGCGGCCTCGGGTCGAGCCAGAACGATGCTGATCACGGGGCCGGACCTGGCGAACTTCAGCGTTTCGAATTCGGGCATGGCGAGACGTTATCGCACCCGTTGGCGGGGGCTGGGGCTCGTACGGCCGTTCGTTCACCTTGATGTGGCAACCTGTTCACCAACTCCATATGACGAACCAAAGGTGAAGATGCCAGCCCAAAAGCGCAAACCGTCGCGCCACACGGAGGTCGAACGCAAGTTCGCGGTCACCCCGGCCACCGTGTCTCCGTCGTTCGGCGGGCTGTCCACCGTGGCCACGGTGGAACGCTCCCCCGTCCAGCAGCTCGACGCTGTCTACTACGACACGCCGGACCAGGATCTGGCCAGGCATCGGATCACGTTGCGCCGCCGTACCGGTGGTCCCGATGCGGGCTGGCATCTCAAGCTTCCGGCCGGTGCGGACGCGAGGACTGAGGTCCGCACGCCGCTCGACGATTCGGGCGCCCCCGACGACACAGTGCCCGACGAGTTGCGCGACGTAGTGCTGGCGATCGTCCGTGACCGGCCGATTCGCCCGGTGGCGCGAATCTCGACCAGCCGGACCGTCGACGTGTTGTACGGGCCGGACGGTCAGGCGCTGGCCGAGTTCTGCGACGACAGCGTCAGGGCGTCGGCGGAGGGCGACGACGAGCCCCAGGAGTGGCGGGAGTGGGAACTCGAACTCCTCGGCGACGCCGGTTCCGACGGCGGCGCGGCGTTGCTCGACCGACTCGCCAATCGACTGTTCGACGCGGGCGCCGAGCCTGCCGGGCACGGTTCGAAGCTGGCGAAGGTGCTACGCACCCCCGCGGCCGAGTCGGTGTCGCGTTCCGACGATCCGGTGCACCGCGCCGTGGCCGAGCAGGTCGAGCAACTTTTGTTGTGGGACAGGGCAGTTCGGGCCGACGCCTGGGACTCCGTCCACCAGATGCGGGTGACCACGCGCAAGATCCGCAGCCTGCTGCGCGCATCCGAGGAGTCGTTCGGCATCGCCGACGACTCGTGGCTGCTCGAGGAGCTTCGGGTGTTGGCCGGAATCCTCGGGGGTGCGCGCGACGCCGAGGTGCTGGCCGAGAAGTACGAGACCGTGCTCGAGGAGTTGCCCGCCGAACTGATTCGGGGGCCGGTCCGGGAACGGCTCGTCGAGGGTGCGAAGCGGCGTTATCGCGCCGGCTGGAAACGGTCGCTGGTGGCGATGCGCTCGGAGCGCTACTTCCGGCTGCTCGACGGACTCGAGGCGCTGCTCACCGCGGAGCCGGTGCCGACGCAGAGCGGGGAAGCGCACGAGCCCGTAACCGTCGACGCGGCCTACCGCAAGCTGCGCAAGGCCGCGAAGAAGGCCGAGGCCGCCGCCGCGGACGAGACCGTCTCCCCCGAGGACGCCGACGAGGCGCTGCACGCGATCCGCAAACGCGCCAAGCAGCTTCGCTACACGGCGTCGGCACTCGGTGAGGACGGGGTGGCCGACAAGGCCAAGTCGATCCAGTCGCTGCTCGGGGATCACCAGGACAGCGTCGTCAGTCGCACGCATTTGTCCGAGGAGGCGGTGACGGCGCACGGAGCGGGTGAGGACACCTTCACCTACGGTGTGCTGTTCCAGCTCGAGTCGGAGATCGCCCGGCGGGCCGAGGAGCAGCTCGACGCGGCGCTCACCCAGCTCAAGAAGGCGGTGCGCTCCGCCAAGTGACGGGGCGGTGGGCGGACGAGTTGGCCTGTAAGCCGGATTCTGTTCCGTGCCGTCATGACTGACGGCACGGCGGCGACCATCCATCTGGACACACCGTCACCGGGTGCCTCGAGCGGCCTACCCGCAGGCTCGGGCGAGCAGCCCTCAAACGTCTGCGCAGCCGCAACCAGGTTGCGGCCTTCTTGGCCTTGCTTCGGGTGGGGTTTGCCTAGCCACTCCGGTCACCCGGAATGCTGGTGCGCTCTTACCGCACCGTTTCACCCTTACCACCCGGGGGTGGCGGTCTGTTTTCTGTGGCACTTTCCCGCGAGTCACCTCGGATTGCCGTTGGCAATCACCCTGCTCTGTGAAGTCCGGACTTTCCTCGACGTCCAGGCGAACCTGGACGCCGCGGCCGCCCGGCCAACTCGTCCGCATTGATCACCGTACTCCGCGAGTCGGGCCGGGATTGGCACCGGCCCGACTCTGCGGTGGCCGTCACGGCTACTCGCACTTTCCCGCGGTGGACGCAGAGTGGGCGTCGCCGGTCAAGCGCGGCGCCGCAGCACCATCACGTTGTCGCGCCACGTGAACGGCTGACCGTCGGGGTCGGTCCCGTCGCGCTCCACGACGTCGACGCGGGCCCGCTCCCACTGCTCGTCCGGCAGGTCGAGTTCGGCGAGCACCTCCTCGGGGCTGGGGAACGGGTGGTCGTGCGGGACCTTCTTCGAAAACGGCGGCGGTGCGGCGTGGTCGACGATGACGAGCCTGCCCCCTGGGGCCACGGCGTCGGCCGCGTTGCGCAGAATCTGGGGCCGCTCCAGCCGCACCGTGGAGTGCAGGAACTGCGCGGAGATCAGGTCGAAGGTGCCCTCGGGAAAGGTGTCCGAGAGGTCGTGGCGTTCGAACTGGATGCGATCACGGACGCCTCGCGCGTCGGCCGCGGCGGCGGCGCGTCCGATGGCCGTCTCGGAGATGTCGACCGCCTTTACCTGCCAGCCGTTCTCGGCCAGCCAGACGGCGTCACCCCCCTCGCCGCAGCCGAGGTCGAGAGCCCGTCCGGGGACGACGCCGGCGAGGATGCCGGGCAGCTGGGCGTTGACCCGGCCGCTCCAAATGCGTTCGCGCTCTCCGTAATGCGCTTCCCAGTAATCCTGGGCGGTCTGATCGTCATGCGGTGACATCGGCATTCTCCTTCTGGTTGGGCCAGGGTGGCACGGGCAGGCCGACGTCGTCGGCGAGCAGACTCTGGACGACGGCCGCGGCGCTCAGCGATCCCGCCGAGATCGCCGCGGCGACCTGGGGCATCGACGCGCTGAGGTCGCCGGCGGCGAACACGCCGGGCACCGAGGTGCGGTGGAACGCGTCGACGGCGACGGCGTCTTCGGCGACGGGTCCCGGCGGCGCCATGGCGACGCCGAGCTGGGCGGCCAGGTCGCTGCGCTGCCGCAGGGTCGCCGCCACCAGGACGCCGCGGCGGGCCAGCCGGCCACCGTCGGCGAACTCCACGGCGACCAGTTCGCCTGCCTCGGAGACGAATTCGGTGACCCGGCGCTCGTCTACCGGCAGGTCGGCGGTAAAACCGGCTGGGCCGTTGGCGAGTATCACGACGTCGTCGGTCCATCCGCGGAGCATTAGCGCCATGTGCACGGCGCGCTCGCCGCTGGCCAGCACGGCGAGCGGTTGGTCGCGGGCCTCCCAGCCGTGGCAGAACGGGCAGTGGAAGGCCGACCGTCCCCACAGTTCGGCCAGCCCGGGGATCGGCGGCGCCACGTAGTCCATGCCCGTCGCCAACAGCACCCGCCTGGTGTGGATGTGGCTGCCGTCGGCGAGACCGAGCGCGAAGCCGGCGCCGTCCGTCGTCGCGGTGGTGACCTCACCGGGCCGCACCTCGACGGTGGGGTACTGCGCGAGTTCCGCACGGCCCATTGCGTACAACTCCGCCGGAGGTCGACCGTCGTGGCCGAGGAGTCCGCCGATTCCGTGTGCGGGCAGGTTGCTTTGACGGCCCGCGTCGACGACGAGCGTGCGGCGCCGGGCGCGGCCCAACACGAGTGCCGCGCTCAGTCCTGCCGCTCCGCCGCCGATGACGACGCAATCCCATTCCGTGACGTCCATGGGTACCACCTTGCCGACCACGGTCCCATCTGCCAACATCATTTGCCATGCAGGCAAAGGGCACCGATGACGTGGATCTCCGGGTCAGACGACGACTGCGCGAATTGCGCACGCAGCGTGGCCTGACGCTGGACGAGGTCGCGACGAAGGCCGACATCGACGTCTCGACGTTGAGTCGGCTGGAGTCGGGCAAGCGCAGACTGGCGCTCGACCACCTCCCCCGTCTCGCGGCAGCGCTGTCGGTGAGCACCGACGACCTGTTGCGGGCACCTGCCACGGAGGACCCCAGGGTGAAGGGCGCATCTCACACGCACAACGGGGTGACCTACTGGCCGCTGACGCACAACGGTCCCGCGGCAGGCCTGCACGCCTTCAAGATTCGCGTTAGCGCGCGCAGGCGCACTCCGCCCGACGAGTTCCCGGTGCACGACGGCCAGGACTGGATGTACGTGCTGTCCGGCCGCCTGCGCTTGATCCTCGGCGAGCGCGACTTCACCATCAAACCCGGTGAGGCCGTCGAGTTCTCGACGTGGACACCGCACTGGTTCGGTGCCGTCGACGGACCCGTCGAAGCGGTGGTCATCCTGGGCCCGCACGGCGAGCGGTTGCACCTACACGCTTGAGCCGGAGTCCTTCGTCTCGGGCCCGAGCAGCTTGCGCACCGATATCCGGGAACCGAAGGGCTGCAACATCTGACTGGCGGGACGGGTCCGCACGTTCAGCGGCCACCAGAACCAGCGACCGAGCATCGCGGCGATGGACGGCGTCATGAACGACCGGACGATCAGGGTGTCGAACAGCAAGCCCAGGGCGATCGTGGTGCCGATCTGGCCCAGCACGATCAGGTCGCTGAAGGCGAACGACGCCATGGTTCCTGCGAACACCATGCCGGCCGCAGTGACGACGCCGCCGGTGCCGGCCATGGCACGGATGATGCCCGTGTTCAGGCCCGCCCCAATCTCCTCCTTGAACCTCGATATCAGCAGCAGGTTGTAGTCGGCACCCACCGCAAGCAGCAGGATGATCGCCAGCGCCGGCACGATCCAGTACAGCTCGATGCCGAAGATGTACTGCCACACCAGGACCGCGAGGCCCAGCGAAGCCCCCAGCGACAGCACGACGGTGCCGACGATCACCACCGCGGCAACCATGCTGCGGGTGATGAACACCATGATGAGCAGGATCAAGGCGATCGCGGCGATAGCCACGATCAGCAGGTCGTAGGTCGACCCTTCCTGGATGTCCTTGTAGGTCGACGCGGTTCCTGCGACGTAGATCTTGGCGTCGGACAACGGGGTCGCCTTGATCGCGTCGAACGCGGAGTTCCGTAGGGCGTCGATGTGCGAGATGCCCTCGGGGGTGGCCGGAGTGCCCTCGTGCGTGATCGTCATCCGGGCGGCCTTGCCGTCGGGTGACATGAACAGCTTGAGGCCACGCTTGAAGTCCGCGTTGTCGAAGGCCTCGGGCGGCAGGTAGAACGAATCGTCGTTCTTGGCGTCGTCGAAGGCCTTGCCAAGTGCGGTTGCGTTCTTCAACGCCTCCTGGCTCTGGGTGTTGGTGCCGCCGGTGGTGGCGTAGTTCGACTGCAGCAGATCGCGATTGGCTTCCTGAACGTCGATCTGCGGTGGGATCAGCGCCACCAGTTGCGGCTGAAGGGCGTTGAGCTTGTCGAGGCTGGCGGTGACCTTGGCGAACTGGTCACTGAGCGCCGAGATGCCGTCCAACGAATCGAACACCGACCGCAGTGCCGCGCACGACGGGATGTCGAAGCAGTGCGGCTCCCAGTAGAAGTAGTTGCGCAACGGCCGGAAGAAGTCGTCGAAGTTGGCGAGGTTGTCCCGCACCTCGTTGATGGTCCCCACGGTGTCGTGGAAGGCCTGCACCTGCTCGTCGGTGGCAGCGGCACTCTGCTTCTGCAGCTCCAACTGCTGTTGCAGAATGGCGATGGACTTGGTGGTCTGGTCCACCTGCTTGAGGATGTCCTGGGCTCGCGCCTGCTGGTAGCTGAGGTTCATGATCTGCCCGGCGCTCTGGGCGCTGATCTGAAACGGTATGGAGCTGTGCGTAATTGGCGTGCCCAGCGGCCGGGTGATGGACTGCACCAGGGCGATGCCCGGGGTGTGCAACACGGCCTTGGCGACCCGCTCCAGGATCAGCATGTCCGACGGATTGCGCATGTCGTGGTCGGATTCGATCATCAACAGCTCGGGGTTCAACCGGGCTTCGGAGAAGTGCCGTTCGGCGGCGGCGTATCCCACGTTGGCCGGTGCGGTGTCGGGAAGGTAGGGCCGCCCGTCGTAGCTGATCTTGGCGCCCGGCAGCGCCAGCACGCCGATGGCGGCGATCGCGATTGACACGACAAGGATGGGACCGGGCCACCGGACGATCGAGGTGCCGATGCGGCGCCATCCGGAGTTCCGCACCTTGCGCTTGGGCTCCAGCAGTCCGAACCGGGAGACGAGCACGATGACGGCGGGGCCGAGCGTCAGTGCCGCCATCAGCGTCACCAGCACGCCGAGCGCGGCGGGCACGCCGAGGGTCTGGAAGTACGGCAGCCGGGTGAAGTAGAGGCACGCCACGGCTCCGACGATGGTGAGCCCTGAGCCGACGATGACGTGCACCGTCCCCCGGAACATGTCGTAGTACGCGTCCCCGCGTTCCAGTCCCCGGTTGCGGGCTTCCTGATATCGGCCGACGAGGAAGATGACGTAGTCGGTGCCCGCGGCGATCGCCATCAGGGTCAGCAGGTTCGTCGCGTAGGTCGACAAGCCGATGACGCCCTCGTGGGCGAGCGTCGCAACGACGCCTCGGGCGGCCATCAACTCAACCATCACGACCACGAGCATGATGAGCATGGTGACCAGGGATCGGTACACGATCAGCAGCATCACGGCGATGACGGCGAAGGTGATCGCGGTGACCTGGTGGGTGCCCGCGTTGCCGACCTCGAAGTTGTCGGTGATCAGCGGCGCGGCACCCGTGACGTAAGCCTTGACCCCGGGCGGGGCCGGGGTGTCGGCAACGATCTTCCGGATGCTGTCGACGGACTCGTTGGACAGCGCCTCGCCCTGGTTGCCCCGCAGGTACACCTGGACGAGGGCGGCCTTGCCGTCCTTGCTCTGGGCGCCGCCGGCCGTCAGGGGGTCCCCCCAGAAGTCCTGGACGTGCTCGACGTGCGTGGTGTCGGCGTTGAGTTTCTTGACCAGGACGTCGTAGTAGTCGTGGGCGTTCTGGCCGAGCTTCTCGTCGCCCTCGAGGACGACCATGGCCGCGCTGTCGGAGTCGAACTCCTCGAACTTCTGCCCGATGTGCCGCATGGCCATGATCGACGGTGAATCCGGCGCGTTCATCGCCACGGAACGCTCTTCGCCAACCGTCTCGAGCTGGGGTGAGATGACGTTGCTCAACACCGCTATCGCGATCCACAGCAACAGGATTGGCAGTGCCAGCGTCCAGATCAGCCGCGCGGGCCGGGACCTCTCGTCCGAGCTCTGCTCGGCGTGCTGGCTCATGCGGACTTGTCCAGGCAAGCGATGTATCCGTTCACGTTGCTGGCGGACCTTTCGTCCTTGACGATCCCGTTGACGGTGATGCGGCAGGTGATGGGAGCCGAGTCACCCTGGGCGCGGAGATCCGCGAAGAGCGTGGGGTCGTCGGTGGTCAGCGTGTGCGACCACGGCAGTGGCGCGTCGTCGACGCGTTGGGGTTGGGCGTGCTCGTCGAGGAAGTTGATGGTGGCCGTCGATCCAGGTGCGCCGAACACTTCGAAGAGGACCCGCTTGGGGTTGTAGCCCGTGTTCTCCAACGAGTCGGCGCTGGGTCTTGACACCTGGTTGTCGGAACCAAAGATTCCGTGCAGCCGGGTGACGCTGAAGACCACGAGGCCCACCACCACGACTGCGACGATGACGGTCCATTGCCGCTTGAGGACATTGCCGATCGAAAGCTTGCTCACCCGTATGCCTTTCGACTGCCGGCGACGCGGCATCCACCCGATTTCCGTCTCTTAGCCCAACTAAGAGCGACCTGAGAGACGGTACGGTACGGTACGGGTCGGTGCAAGTCGTCCCAACCCCTTGCATCTGAGGTGTGAGTGTGGACTCCGAATCAACGGATTCGTCAGCTTCGACGTCCGGCTGCCCGTGGAGCGCGCGCGAGGCCGAGCTCCTCGCCGTGACGCTGAAACTGTTGCAGCAGCACGGGTACGAGCGACTGACGGTGGAGGCGGTGGCGACCGAGGCAAGAGCCAGCAAGTCCACGATGTACCGGCGCTGGCCTTCGAAGGCCGATCTCGTGCTGGCCGCCTTCATCGAAGGCACTCGCGAGTCTTCGGCGCATCCCCACACCGGATCCCTGCGCGGCGACCTGCTCGCCCTGGGCATGTCGGTGTGCAAGCAGAGCCTGGAACACGCGAGGACCATGCGCGCGGTGATCAACGAGATGTCCCGCAGCGAAGCCCTGAGCGCCGCCATGCAGGAGAAGTTCGTCTATCACCGCAACGTCCTGATCCGGGAGGTGCTCGGTGACGCCGTCGCGCGCGGGGAGATTCAGGCCGAGGCGATCAACCCGGAGATCTGGGACGTTCTGCCCGGATATCTGGTGTTCCGCTCGCTGGTCGCGGACCGCCCGCCGACCGAGGAGACGGTGCGCGCACTGGTCGACGAGGTCTTGATGCCCAGCCTTACTCGAGGTACGACGTCTCGTTGACCAGTCGCACCGACGACCCGCCGTCGGGGTAGAACTCGGCGATGCACAGCGAAGCCAAGTCGAGGTGCAGGCGGTAGAGAATGCCGGGCCCCGCGTCGAGCGCCAACCGCAGAATCGACTTGATCGGCGTCACGTGTGACACCACCAGTACGGTGGCGTCGCCGTACTCGGCGATGATCCGAGTCCGCGCCCGTCGCACCCGCTTCGCGACGGCGTCGAAGCTCTCTCCCCCTCCGGGCGGGGCGACGCTGGTGTCGCGCAGCCATGCGCCGTGCACCTCCGGATCCCGTTGCGCCGCTTCGCCGAACGTCAAGCCCTCCCACTCGCCGAAGTCGGTCTCGATCAGGTCGTCGTCGACGGTCACGTCGAGTCCGAGTTCCTTGGCCGCCGCCGACGCGGTGTCGTGGGCGCGCTGCAGTGGCGACGAGACGACGGCCGCGATGCCACCCCGCCTGCCGAGGTGGCGGGCCGCGGCCTCGGCCTGCTGCCGCCCCAGTTCCGTCAGCGGAGGATCGCCCTGTCCCGAGTAGCGGCGGTCCACCGACAGTGCGGTCTGCCCGTGCCGCAGCAGGAAGAAGCGGGTCGGCGCACCGCGAGCACCGGTCCAGCCCGCGGGTGACACCACTTCGGCGGCCGCCGCGCCCGGCTCGACCTGCTCGGCCGCCGCGTCCATCGCCTCGTTGGCCAGCCGATCGGCATGGGAGTTCTCGGCCCGCGGTATCCACGCGAACGTGACGCCGTCGAAGGCGCGGGTCAACTCCACCGCTTGTTCCCGCAAGGGGATCAGGTCGGGGTGCTTCACGCGCCAGCGCCCTGACATCTGCTCGACGACCAACTTCGAATCCAACCGCGCGGCGACCTCCGTCGCACCGACCTCCGCGGCCGCCTCGAGACCCGCCATCAGACCTCGGTACTCGGCGACGTTGTTGGTGGCTCGCCCGATGCCTTCCTTGCGTTCGGCCAGCACCGTCGAGCGATCTGCCGACCAGACCACGGCGCCGTATCCGGCGGGGCCGGGGTTGCCGCGCGATCCGCCGTCCGCCTCGACGATGACCTTCATTACTTGAAGTCCCTCACCCGCACCAGGATTGCGGCGCACTCAGGGCAGCGGAGCACCTCGTCCTCGCGGGCGGCCGAAATGCGGGACAGCTCTCCCATGTCGATCTCGATGCGACACGCGCCACACCGTCGCCCCTGCAGTCGACCGGCCCCAACGCCACCGAGAGCCCGCTGGCGCTCGTAGAGCTCGACCAGTTCGGGGAGCACCGACGCGGCCACCTTCTCACGCCGGGCCACCGCCTGATGCCGGGATTCCTCGATGAGCACGAGCGCCTCGTCGCGCGCTGCGACGGCAGCGGTGAGATTGGTCTGGGTCTCGTCGACCCGGCTCTGTTGCGCCGCCTGATCGTTCTGCAGCTTCTCGCGACGCTCCATGATCTCCAGCAGCGAATCCTCGAGGCTTTCCTGGCGTCGCTGCAGCGTTTCGAGTTCGTGCTGGATCTCCCCGACGTGCTTGGCGTCGACCGTGCCGCCGTCGAGCAGGCCGCGGTCACGGTCCTCGCGCTTGCGCACGCCGTCGATCTCGGCCTCGAACTTGGCGATCTGCCCGTCGAGATCGTCGAGGGCGATTCCCAACACTGCGAGTCCGTCACCTGCCTCGCGGTGCTCGGCCTCGGCGGCGTCGAGCCGTTGCTGCTCGTCGAGGTGCGTGGCCTGGTGGTTGAGGCGGCTCAGCTCGGCGTCGACCGCGGCGAGTTCGAGAACCAAACGCTGTTGTGACTCTTCGGCTTTCATGTGGTGCTGGTGTCCTTCTCTAGATTCCATGGATCCGTCCGGACCGGGCTGACGCGCACGTCGAGCGCGTCACCGAAGTGCTTGCCTAGCAACGCCCCGGCTTGACCACACCAGGGCTGCTCACTCGCCCAGTGCGCGACGTCGACGAGGGCGACGTCGGAGGTACGGAGATGTTCGTCGGCCGGATGATGCCGGAGATCGGCGGTGACGTACGCCTGCACGCCGACACCCGCCACGGTGTCGAGAAGCGAGTCACCTGCCCCGCCGCACACCGCAACTCGCGACACCACGGCGTCCGGATCGCCTGCCGCCCGCACTCCCCACGTAGTGGCGGGAAGGCCACGGTTCACCCGAGAAGTGAAGGCGCGCAGCGTCTCCGGGACCGGCAACGCGCAGATGCGGCCGATGCCGACGTCGGACGGCAGGGCCGCCAAGGCAACCACGTCGAACGCGGGCTCCTCGTACGGATGCGCATGGCGCAGTGCACCGAACACCGCGGCCCGCACACGGGTGGGTGCGACCACTTCGATGCGCTCCTCGGCGACGTACTCGACCGCACCGACGGTGCCGACGGCCGGCGACGCACCGTCGTGCGGCAGGAACTGCCCCGTGCCCGCAACGGTCCAGCTGCAATGCGAGTAGTCGCCGAGCGCGCCAGCACCCGCCTTGAAAAGGGCCGTGCGCACCGCGTCGGCGTCGGCAGCGGGGACGAAGACCACCCACTTGTCGAGCCGGGCGCCGTCCGACACCGGCGACAGCACGTCCTCCACGATGAGTCCCAGTGCCTCGGCCAGCGCGTCCGAGACCCCGGGGTTGGCCGAGTCTGCATTGGTGTGCGCGGTGAACAGTGCACTGCCGCTACGGATCAGGCTGTGCAGGATCGCGCCCTTCGCGGTGCTCGCCGCCACCGTGTCCACGCCCCGAAGCAGCAGTGGGTGGTGTGCGAGAAGCAGTCCCCGGTCCGGCACCTCGGCGACGACGGACGGCGTGGCGTCCACCGCAATCGTCACCGACTCGACGAGCTCGGAGGGGTCGCCGCAGACCAGTCCGACCGAATCCCACTCCGCGGCCAACGCGGGCGGGTAGGCGTGCTCCAGCACCTCGATCACGTCCGCCAACCGCGCGCTCATCGCCGTACCTCCCCTGCCGTTGCCTCGACGAGAGCGTACGACGCCACCAGCGCAGAGAGGGGGTCCAACAGCCCCGACGGAGGTTCGGCGGTCGTCGCGTAGACCCCGCCACCCTGCGGTCCCGGCGACCGGGAAAGACTGCTCACAACAAGACAGTAGACAATGGGGTGGTGAGTCCCCAGCTGGTCCTATTCGATCTCGACGGCACGCTCACCGATTCCGCCCCCGGCATCGTGGCGAGTTTCCGCCGGGCACTGGGTGAAATCGGTGCCGCAGTGCCCGACGGCGACCTCGCAAGCCTGGTCGTCGGCCCACCCATGCACCAGACGCTGGCCGCGATGGGCCTCGGCGACCTCGCGGACCAGGCCTTCGCCGCCTACCGCGCCGACTACACCACCAGGGGCTGGTCGATGAACAGCCTTTTCGACGGCGTTCCCGACCTCCTCACCGATCTGCGCACGGCCGGGGTGCGGCTGGCGGTCGCCACCTCGAAGAACGAGGTGACGGCCCGGCGGATCATCGAACACTTCGACATCGAGGACTACTTCGAGGTGATCGCCGGAGCCAGCGCCGACGGAGTTCGCTCGGCCAAGTCCGACGTGGTGGCACATGCCCTGACCCAACTCGGGCCGCTGCCGGATCGGGTGCTGATGGTCGGCGACCGCTCCCACGACGTGCTCGGCGCGGCCAGCCACGGCATCGACACCGTGGTCGTCGAATGGGGTTACGGCGCCTCGGACTTCGACGGTCCCGACGCGGTGAGCGCGTTCATGCACGTGGCGACGATGGCCGATCTGCGGGAGGTGCTTGGTGTCTGACCGGCGGGCCGAGCCGCTGCACGTGACGTTCGTGTGCTCGGGCAACATCTGCCGGTCCCCGATGGCCGACAAGATGTTCTCGCACCAGATCGCCGAACGCGGCCTCGGCGAGGTGGTTCGGGTGACCAGCGCGGGAACGGGCAGCTGGCACGTCGGCGACCCCGCCCACGAACGGGCGGTCCACGTGCTGCGTGAGCACGGCTATCCGACGTCGCACCAGGCGTCCCACGTCGGAGACGACCACGTGGCGGCCGACATGGTCGTCGCGATGGGGCGCAACCACGTCCGCATCCTGCGGGACCTCGGCGTGGCCGAGGAGCGGATCCGGATGATGCGCTCGTTCGACCCACGCTCGGCCGCCAACGCGTTGGACGTCGAGGACCCCTACTACGGAACGCTGGAGGACTACGAGGAGACCTTCGCCGTCATCGAGGCGTCGCTGCCCGGGCTGCACGCCTGGGTCGACGACCGACTCGCCGAACGCGAGGCCGTGGGCTGATGGGCCGCTTCTCCTTCTTGTTGAAGCCACAGTGGCTGGCGCTCTACGTCGTCGCGATCGCCTTTGCCTACCTGTGCTTCACCGTGCTGGCACCGTGGCAGCTGGGCAAGAACACGACGACGTCGCGGGAGAACGCCCAGATCTCCAACTCGGTATCCCAGCCACCGGTTCCGCTGACGGCGCTTCTGCCGCAACAGGATTCCTCCGCGCCCGGCGACCAGTGGCGACAGGTCACCGCCACCGGCAGGTATCAGCCGGAGGCCCAGGTGTTGGTGCGCCTGCGCGTCGTCGACGGCAACCCGGCCTACGAGGTGCTGCTTCCGTTCCACGTCGACGGCGGTCCCACCGTTCTCGTCGACCGCGGTTACGTCAAACCCGACCGCGGCACCGACGTGCCCGAGTTCGCCGCACCGCCCACCGGGACGGTGACGATCACCGCCCGGTTGCGTGACCCCGAATCCGTCGTCGTCGGCAAGGAACCGTTCCGCGAGAACGGCATTCAGCAGGTTTACTCGATCAACCCCGACCAGGTGGCAAAGGTGACGGGTGTTCCGTTGGCGGGGTCGTACCTTCAACTGGTCGACGATCAGCCCGGCGGGCTCGGGGTGATCGGCCTCCCCCACCTCGACGCGGGGCCGTTCCTGTCCTATGGCATCCAGTGGATCGCCTTCGGGATCATCGCGCCGATCGGCGTGGGGTACTTCGTGTTGGCCGAGGTCAAGCAGCGCCGCCGGGAGAAGGCTCAGAGCGATTCGCGGGCCACCACGTCGGCGCCGCTCACCGCGGAGCAGAAGCTCGCCGACCGGTACGGCAGACGGCAGTGAGCACCACCGCCGTGACCGCAGCGGCGAGCTGAACGGCGCGCGACAACCGCACCGATCGCGTGACGTCGGCGACGTCCGGCACGCGGCCCTCCCCCAGCGTCGGCCGGATCTCCAGGCGGTGGGCGTATTGCGTTGGTCCGCCCAGCTGTACGCCGAGGGCCCCGGCGAACGACGCCTCGGCCACCCCCGCGTTGGGACTCGGGTGGCGCGCGGCGTCCCGACGCCAGGCGGCCACCGCCGCCCGCGGGGACCCCGAGACGACGGGTGCGCACAGCACCGTGAGCAGGCCGGTAACGCGGGCGGGCAGGTAGTTGGCGACGTCGTCGAATCGGGCTGCCGCCCAACCGAACTGCAGTAGACGCGGCGACTTGTGGCCGATCATCGCGTCGATGGTGTTGGCCCCCCGGTAGACCAGCAGGCCGGGCACCCCGCCGATCGCGCCCCACCACAGTGGCGCCACTTGAGCGTCGGCGGTGTTCTCGGCGACCGACTCGACCGTGGCCCGAGCGATGCCTGCCTCGTCCAATGAGTTGGGATCGCGCCCGCACAGCGACGGCACCAACTGCCGGGCGGATTCGAGGTCACCGCCCTCGAGTCGACGGGCCATGTCGGCCCCGGTGCGGCCCAGTGACGTTCCGCCCAAGACGACGAAGGTGGCCGCCGCCGTGACCGCCGCCGTCCAGCCCGGTCCGCGCCGCGCCGCGATCCGTTCGGCCACCACGCCGAGCACGCCGAGCCCCCCGAGAAGAATTCCGGTGTGCCCGACACCGGCGAGCCGGCGGTCGGAGTAGGTGAGCCGTTCCAACGACGTCGCCGCGGTGCCGAAGGCCGCCACGGGGTGGCCCCGGTGCGGGTCGGCCCAGAGCACGTCGGCCAGGTATCCCGCCGCGAGGCCGACGGCTCGGCCGCGGCGAATGGACTGGGACACCCCGGCAGCGTCTCACGAGGGTGATGCGCCATCGCCGTCGGCGTCAGCCGCGGTGCCCTTCGTGGCGGTCCCGTCGACGATCGTCGCCGCGGCGCTCGCGCTTGTCCGCGTCTCGCTTCGACACGTTCGCAGGCTCCCTGTCGGGTGCCGCGGCCGAACGCCTGGGACTGTCCGCTGCGGCCTTCGGAGCCGACGGTGTCTGAGCCCCGCGTTCCACGCGTCGGCTTTGCCGGTCCAATTTGCGTTGGATGGCAACGTCTTTCGCCTGCGGTACCACCTGCGTCTCGGGGGCGGCCACGGCCACCTGCTTCACGGCTTCCCTCGGGTGCTGAGGCGCGGTGGTGGTCGTCGAGGTGGTCTGGGCCTCGGGGATGACGGTCAGCGCGGTCAGGTCGGCGGGCGGCGCCTGCTGCGCATCGGGCAGAGCGACGGAAATCCGGGCCGTGGTCGTGTCGCCTTGCGACGCCAACTCCTGAATCACGTAGGCCGCCGGCTTCCACGTGCCGTCGGAGCGGATCACGCCGAAGGTGTCCTCGGGGTCGGTGCTCGCGGTGTTGCGATCCTGCAGGGTCCACACGAATGACGGACCGGTGTAGCCAAGTGTCCGCCAGGTCGTCAGCATGTCCTCCAGGTAGGCAGCTTGATTGGCCTCTCCGGCAACCGAACTCGGCTCTCCGTATTCACTGGCCCAGATCAGCTTGGAACCGTCGCCGTTCGCGACCATGAGGTCGTGCATGGCCGCCAGTTGGTTGATCGGCGAGTCAGGCAGGTATCCGCCCTCGGCGAACTGGGTCGTGTACTGGTACGGGTGAAACGACAGGGCGTCGAAGTACGGTTGCCCACCCGCGGCGTAGATGCCGTCGACGAAGTCGATCGGGTTCATGGTGAAGTCGCCGTAGGTGACCACCGAGCCGACGACGCCACCGATGACGGTGGCATCGGGGTCGGCAGCCTTGATCTGCGGGTAGGCCGCCTTCAGCAGGTCGGTGTAACCCGCCGGATCGGGTTGCGGCGCGTAGAACATGTACGCGTTCGGCTCGTTCCAAATCTCGTAGGCGCCAACCTTGCCCGCGTATCGTTCGGCCACCACGCCAGCAAATGCGCCGTAGGCGTCAGGTGACGCGGGGGCGCCGCTCAGCGCGGGTTGACCCGGCTCGGTCGCCCAGAACGGGGTGGAGTTGATCACCCCGAGTACGCCCATGCCGCGCGAGTCGGCGGCATTGACCACGTAGTCGACGGTGCTCCAGTTGTAGTAGCCGGGATAGAACTCCACCCCGGCCCACGGAATCATCACCCGGACGTTGTTCACGCCCATCGCCTGCATCTGGTCGAGTTGGGCGTCGATCTGCGCCGGCGTCATGCCGTACAGGTCGGAGTCGGCGAATCCGATGGTGTCGCTGGATTCGTCGATCGCGGCGAGCGGGGCGACGTTCATCGTCACCGTGCGCAGGGTCGGCACGGTCGTGGTGGCGCCGACCGCGGAGATGGCCAGGGTCGCCATTCCCGCGACGACGATTTTGTAGGCCGGTGAATGCCAGCTCCTGTGAGTGCTTTGCCGCATGACACATTCCCTTTCCTGATTCAGCTCCGTAGTTCGACGGTCCGTGTAGAACCGCGCTAGGAAAGTGATGCCCCGTTGCCATGTGAGCCAACCCACAGTTTTTCAGGTAAATGCACTGGATCAGCATGTTTACCCACGTCGACAGTGCTGACCACCAACCCGCAGTCGACGCGGTTCGGCGATTTCAGCAAATTGGCGACCGGCACGAATCGTCGTCCGCAATACAGCGACATCGCGCACTTTTGATTTGCCGATGGGTCAGCAAGGGCGGTGTGAGCACAAAAGATGAAGATCAAGAATGGCGGTTCACGCACGGCCACCGAAAACGTTTCAGTCCACGACCGTTCACCACCGAAGCTCGTCGCCAGCGACGGTCGTCAAACCACACCGGGCAACGACTTTCTATTTGCCGGATTCAGCGCGAGCGTCAAATCGGGCACAAGTGACATCTACCTACCACCCCGCCGCGAGCCCCTGCCCCGCGCCCGTCCACCGTTCGACATCGAACGCGTGTTCTAATGGATTTGCCCGCAGGGCCCCGCTGATTGCGGGCGCCGTTCCGAAGGAGAGAGCCGCACCGATGACCGTAGACACCATGACAGCAGAAGCGCCGTCCACCGAGTTCGTCGCCCCCGACGCGTCTGCTCCCGTGCCCGCCGCCGAGCCCACCCCGGAGCTCGAAGCGGTCGCCGTCACCGAGGAAAAGCCCGTCAAGGCGCCGCGTAAGACGGCCGGCAAGAAGACCAAGACGCTGGAGTTGACGCTGACCGTCATCGGCACCGCCGACGGCGAATGGCGCGCAGAACTCAAGCAGGGCACCACGTTCCTGGCTCGCGACCTCGCCGTCGCCGCGGCCGCCGTGTCGCGGGCGGCGAAGGAACTACACGACGATCTCTCCACGCCGATCGACGCGGTCATCGAAGAGGCCCGCTCTCAGCAGGCCGCCAAGGTGGCCGCCCTCGAAGCCGAACTCGAAGCCGCGCGAAGGACCCTCGCCGACCTGGACTGAGGTTCACGGGTATCGACGTGACGGAGGGGCGAGAGCGCCGCCACTTGCGTACTGATTCGATATACATCAATATCGACGAGTGTCGAATTCAGGGTCCAGGGCTGCGGACGACTGCTGCGTCAGGCCGCCGTTGCTGCGTGAGCCGCTGACCGAGCCCGCCGCCGTCGAGATGGCGAGGAAGCTCAAGGCGCTCGCCGATCCGGTGCGGTTGCGGCTGTTCAGCGCCATCGCCAGCCACGCCGGCGGCGAGGCCTGCGTGTGCGACGTCTCCGTGGGCGTCGACGTGTCGCAGCCCACGGTGTCGCACCACCTCAAGGTGCTGCGTGACGCTGGTCTGCTGACCTCGCAACGCCGGGCGTCCTGGGTGTATTACGCCGTCGTTCCCGAAGCGCTGCAAGACATCTCGGCGTTGCTTGATCTCGCCACGCCGGTGACCGCGTGACCCCGACTTCGCCGGTGGCGGCGAAGTTGTCCACCCTAGACCGCTTCCTTCCGGTGTGGATCGGCGTCGCGATGGTCGCCGGCCTGCTGCTCGGTCGCTGGATCCCGGGATTGAACACCGCACTGGAAAGCGTTCAGCTCGACGGCATTTCGCTGCCGATCGCCCTCGGCCTGCTGATCATGATGTACCCCGTGCTCGCCAAGGTCCGCTACGACCGCCTCGACACCGTCACCGGGGACCGCAAGCTGCTGCTCAGTTCATTGGTGTTGAACTGGGTGTTCGGCCCGGCGTTGATGTTCACGTTGGCCTGGCTGATGCTGCCGGACCTGCCCGAGTACCGCACCGGACTGATCATCGTCGGCCTGGCTCGCTGTATCGCCATGGTCGTCATCTGGAACGACCTCGCCTGCGGTGACCGCGAAGCCGCCGCCGTCCTGGTCGCACTCAACTCGATCTTCCAGGTCGTCATGTTCGCCGTCCTCGGCTGGTTCTACCTGACCGTGCTACCCGGCTGGCTCGGCCTCGAGCAGACCACCATCAGCACCTCGCCGTGGCAGATTGCCAAGTCGGTACTCATCTTCCTCGGCATCCCCCTCCTTGCCGGATACCTGTCCCGCCGACTCGGCGAGAAGGCCAAGGGCCGCGACTGGTACGAGTCCACGTTCCTGCCCCGCGTCGGACCGTGGGCGCTCTACGGCCTGCTGTTCACCATCGTGATTCTCTTTGCGCTGCAAGGAGAACAGATCACCAGCCGACCTCTCGACGTCGTGCGGATCGCGCTTCCGCTGCTCGTCTACTTCGCCGTCATGTGGGGCGGCGGATACCTGCTCGGCGCCGCGATCGGCCTTGGCTACCAACGCACCACCACCCTGGCCTTCACCGCGGCGGGCAACAACTTCGAACTGGCCATCGCCGTCGCGATCGCCACCTACGGCGCCACCTCCGGCCAGGCCCTGGCCGGTGTCGTCGGCCCACTGATCGAGGTGCCCGTCCTGGTCGGCCTGGTCTACGTGTCACTGGCACTGCGCCGCCGTTTCGCCGATCAACACCAGGCCGTCTCGACGGGACAGACGGCATCGTGACCACACCGTCCGTCTTGTTCGTCTGCGTGAAGAACGGCGGCAAGTCACAGATGGCCGCCGGTCTGATGCGTCGGCTGGCTGGCGACACCGTGGAGGTCCATTCTGCGGGCACCGCACCCGGCATCGCCGTCAACGACCTTTCCGCACGAGCGCTTCTGGAGGTCGGCGTCGACGTCACCGCCGAGGTACCGACGCTGGTGGACTACGAGTTGGCCCGCACCGTCGACGTCGTGGTGACGTTGGGCCGGGAAGTCGGACTCGATCCGCTGCCGGGAGTCACGGTCGAGAACTGGGACACCGACGAACCCTCCGAACGGGGCGTCGACGGTCTCAAACGGATGCGCCTGATCCGCGACGACATCGCCGCCCGCGTGCAACGCCTCTACTCGTCGCTCACCGACTCCACCCCGTGACTCGCGGCCGCGACCCTGCCGCCAGCAGCGCCCCGGCGGCCGCGATGGCGCCCAGGACCACGAACATGGCGGCATACCCGCCCAGCAGACTGGCCAGGGCGGCACCGACGAACGGGCCGACGGCGGTGGCGATCATGATGGGAGCGTTGAGATAGGCGCTGAGGTGGCCGTAGTGGGTGGCACCCCACCGCTCGGTGACGGCGGTGGCTTGGAGCAGCGTCATGATGCCGCGCATCACTCCCGCCCCGACGGCCACCGCCACCAAAGCGGCGTAGGCAGTGAACATTCCGAGCAACGCCGTGGTGACCGCGACCCCAGCCATGATCATCACCGTCCGGGGGACGACGCCGACGCGCCGCACCAGCGTTTGATAGCCCAGCCGACCCAGCACCTGGCCGGCGCCGCCGAGCCCCAGTGCAACGGCTGCGGCACCGGTACTGATTCCGCGCTCGCTCATCAACGGCACCAGGTTCGCGATCACCGCGTACGACGCCAGTCCGGCGAGCGCGAACGCTGCGACGAGCGCCACGAACGCGCCGCTGCGCGCCGTGTGCGTCGGCGATTCGACGTTATGCGCCACCACCGGCGGCCACGGGCGTCGGAGTCCGAAGAAGTGCGCGGGGATGGTGATCACCGCCATGATCAACGCCAGCACCAAATAGGTTTGGCGCCAGTCCATCTGCGCCGACAACGCCGCGGTCAGCGGCGCGAACACGGTGCTGGCGAAACCGGCGACCAGGGTCAACACCGTGAGCGCCCGCACCGCGTCGGCGCCGAAGAACCGGGTCAGCGCCGCGAAGGCGGGTGCGTAGAACACCGCGCTCATCGCCACGCCGCTGACGATCCACGCCGCGACGAATGCGCCGTAGTTCGGCGCGGCCACCACCGCGACCACCGACAGGCAGCCAAGTGCCGACCCGACCGTCATGATCCAGCGCGGACCGACGCGGTCCAGCCACCGCCCCACCGGGATTCCCACCACCGCCGCGGTCACCAGGCCCGCCGAGAACGCTGCGGTCACCGCCGGCGCCGACCAGCCGGTGTCGGCACTGATCTGCTCGGACAGAACCGTGAACGCGTAGTACAGCACGCCCCAGCTGATGATCTCGGTGACGCAGAGCGTGGTCAGCACCCAGCGCAACCCGTGGGATGCGGGCGGCGCTTGCGCGGGTCCGGGACTCATCCGCCAATCGTATTGAGCGTCAACGTCGCCGGCTCCGAACCGCAGCACCCGGCCGCGCCGTCGTCCTCCGAACCGTCGAACAACCCTGCGCCGTTGCACACCCCGGTGTCGGGAAGGGCGAGTTCGACGCGGCGCGCGGCCTCGTGGTCACCGGCGAGTTCGGCCGCGATGCTGCGCACCTGCTCATAGCCGGTCATCGCCAGGAAGGTCGGCGCACGCCCGTAGGACTTCATCCCCACGATGTAGAGATCCTGCTCCGGATGCGCGAGTTCGGTTGCGCCGTGCGGAAGCACGCTCCCACAGGAGTGCGCGTTGGGGTCAATCGACGAGGCCAGCCGGACCGGCGCCTGCAGGACTGGATCCAATTCGATGCGCATCTCGGACAGGAACGACAGGTCCGGCCGGAACCCGGTGAGGACGACGACCTGGTCGGCCGGCGGCAGCGCACGACCGTCCTCGGCGACGACCACGGCGCGCCCGTCCACCAGGTCTACGCGTTCGGTCCGGAAACCGGTGACCAGGGCGACCAGCCCCGCCTCGACGGCGTCACGGGACCGCACACCCAGGGCACCCCGCTGGGGAAGTTCGTCGGCGGCACCGCCGCCGAAGGTTCCGTCGGTCACCCCGCGGCGCAGCGCCCACGTCACCCTCGTCGACGAGTCCTCGCGCACGACCTCGCCGAGCTGGATGACCGCGGTCATGGCCGAATGCCCACTGCCGACGACCACGACGTGCTTGCCCGCGACTGCCGAAGCCAGTTCCGGCGTCGGCGGAAGGTAGCTCACCAGACCGGCGTCGGCGGCCGCCCGCTCCCCCGTCGCCGGAACGCCCTCGGCGCCAGCTGGATTGGGCTGCCCCCAGGTACCGGAGGCGTCGATCACCGCACGCGCCCGAATCCGCAAGTCGGATCCCCCGGCGGCGCGCGCGTGGACGACGAACGGCACGTCGGCGCGACCGGGGCTGACCAACCGGTCCCGGCCCAGCCGGGTCACCGCGTGCACTCGCGTGCCGTACTGAACGTGCTCGCCGAGGGCGGCGGCCACCGGCGCGAGGTAGTCGTCGACCCACTGGCGGCCAGTGGGAAAGCCCGCAGTCGGGGCCACCCATCCGGTGGGTTCGAGCAGCCGGGCGGCGGCGGGGTCGACGAGTTCGGGCCAGGGCGAGAAGGTGCGCACCTGCGCCCATTGCCCGACCGCCGATCCCGGACCGGGCCCGGACTCCACCACGAGTGGCACCAGGCCGCGTTCCAGCAGGTGGGCGGCAGCCGCCAGACCCAACGGTCCGGCGCCGATCACCACGACGGGCAACTCCGACATGCGGCGCTTCTTCCATCGACGTTCTTCGATGCATTCATCGTGCGCAACGCATCGATGATTGTCAATGCGTATGGCACCATGGAGGACATGGCCGCTTCCGTGACGACCGCCGACCTGGCCGCCTGCTGCTCGCCACTGACCGGCGGCGCGCTGAAAACCGTTGCCGCCGAACGCCTCGCGTCGATGTTCAAGGCGCTCGCCGACCCCGCGCGGGTCATGCTGGTGTCACTCATCGCGGCATCAGAGGGCGGCGAAGCGTGCATCTGCGACCTCACCGAACCAATTGGGCTGAGCCAACCCACGGTGTCCCACCACATGAAGATGCTCGTCGACGTCGGCCTCGTCAGCCGCGATCAGCGGGGCAAGTGGGCGTACTACCGCGTCAACGACGACGTCCTTGAGACGTTGGCCGGAGCCCTGTCACCGCAGAGTCGCTGACGTCGTCGTCAAGCGTCGAGCTGGTCCAGGATCGGCGACAGGGCTTCCCAGTTCTGCCGGGTGGCCTCCGCGGCACCCTCCGCATCGCCTTGACGGCAAAGGTCGATGATTCGCTTGTGCTGCGCTATCGACTGACGGCCCGAAAGCGATGAGAAGCGCAAGAACTCGACTCGACGAAGCACCGGGGTGACCTGTTCGAGGACGACCGGGATCACCTCGTTCAGGCTGGCGACGACGAAGATGTCATGAAACGCGTCGTCGGCGTGCATCCCAGACTCTGCGTCTTTCGCGGAGACGGCAGCGGCGAACTCCTTGTTTGCCCTCGTCAACGCGGCGTACTCGCTCTTGCCCATGAGCGGAACGGCAATCCGGACCGCAAGCGCGTGCAGGGACGCTGCGACGTCCTGCGCGTCGAGTACCGCCTTGCGCTCGATGGTCGAGACCACGGTCGACCGACCAGGCAACGTGTGAACCAGGCCGGCCGTCTCCAGCCGGGCAATTGCTTCCCGGATCGGAGTGCGACTGATTCCCAGCCACTTCTCCAGTTCGGGATCGCGCAACGTCTCCCCTGGCGCGAGGGTGCCGTTCACGATGGCATCCCTGATCGACACGTATGCCTGGTCTCGCAGCAGCGACCGTCGATGTCTTCCGTGTTCAGCTGGCACCGGCATGCAAAATATCTTATGCCAGGTTCACCGGTCAGACGAGAACCGCCCACGGATCAAATCAGCGGCCTTCTCGCCGATCATGATTGCCGCGGCATTGGTGTTGACGGGCATGATTCTCGGCATGATGGAGGCGTCGGCCACCCGAAGGCCCGTCAGTCCGTGCACTCGCAACTCCGGGTCCACCACCGCCTCGGACCCAATTCCCATGGCGCAGCTGCCAACTGGGTGGTAGTACGTTCCGGTGTTGTGCGCCAGAAATGCGCGCAGCGCCTTCTCGTCGGTGGCGTCGGGCCCTGGCAGCACCTCCCGACCGCGCCATGGCCGGAACGGTTCACTGTCCGCGATGTCACGGGCCACGGCCAGACCGTGCATCATCCGCTGGACGTCGGACTCCGCACCAAGGTAATTCGGATCGATCAGGGGCGCAGTCGCCGGGTCTGGCCCCGCGAGTCTGATCGAACCACGGGCGTCTGGCACCGTGGCGATGCCGAAGGTGACGCTGTTCACCGGCGTCACCAGATGGGGCAGGTGGAACGGCACGTGAATGAACATCAGCTGCATGTCCGGACCGGTGAGCGAATCGTCGCTGCGCCACAGCATGGACGCCTCGGCGAGGTTGGTCTGACCGGCAGGCACCGGCTGCGCCGCTTCGTAGACGACACCGCAGAGCGGGTGGTCGTGCAGATTGCGACCCACCCCGGGTAGGTCGTGCACGACGTTGACGTCGGCGGCGCGCAGTTCTGCGGCCGGCCCCACCCCGGACAGGAGCAGCAACCGAGGCGAATCCACCGCACCCGCACTCAACACCACCTCGGCATCCGCATGGGCGGTGACGAGTCGACCACCTCGATCGAAATCGACCCCGACACAACGGTTTCCTTCAAACCGCAGCTGCCGCGCCCTGGACTCGGTGGAGATGGTCAGGTTGGGCCGGTGACTCACCGGGTGCAGGTAGGCCGCGGCAGTGCTCTGCCGCGTGCCCTGGGTGATCGTCAGGTCGTGCCACCCGGCGCCTTCGGCAGTGGCGCCGTTGAAGTCGTCGGTGAGCGGGTAGCCCGCCGCGACGGCACCGTCGAGGAAGGCCCGAGACACGGGGTTGGCCACTTCGGACGAAGCAGGTGCGGGGCGCAGGGGGCCGTCGGTACCGCGGTACTGCGGATCACGGCCGCTGACCGTCTCCATGCGCCGGAAGTAGGGCAGCACCGACTCGTAGTCCCAGCCTGTGCAGCCGGCCTTGGCCCAGCCGTCGAAGTCGCTTGGGTGGCCCCGCAGGAACACCATCGCGTTGATGCTGCCGCTGCCGCCGAGCGTGTGCCCGCGTGGCCAGTTTCGGGTCCGGCCATCGGCATTCGTCTGTGGGACCGTGTCGTAGGCGTAGTCGACGTCGGTCCCCCACAGTGAGGGCCAGGCCGGCGGCGTGCTGATCTCGGGTCTGGTGTCGGCCGCCCCTGACTCGAGCAAGAGCACTCGGACGGACGGATCCTCGGACAGTCGGGCGGCGATGACGCAGCCGGCTGAGCCGGCGCCGATCACCACGTAGTCGTAACGGTCGGATGTGCTGACGGTGGTCGTCATGTCTTCCACACTTTCTTTACTCGTTGATTCGGGATTGCGTCGGCGGGGGTCGCGCCGACGTCAGTGGTTGGGGTTGCGTGGTTGCAGCACGAAGTCGTAACGCGCGAACAGCCAGGGGACCTTACATACGCCGCCGTCAGGCGTTGGCCCTGGCGCACGGCGCTCGAAATCGACGATCAGCCGGCTCTTCACACCGAACACGGCGTCGCTGTCAAGGAACTGAGCTCCCTTGGGAAACAAGTGGGTGACCAGTGGCCCACAGCCGGGCACGTCGATCAAGAAGTGAACGTGAGCCGGTCGGTAGTGGCTGATGTCGGTGTGCGAAATCAGTTCGCCAACTGGACCATCCATCGGAATGCTGTAGCCGACCGGCGCAATCGTCCGCACGCAGTACGTACCCGTCGACGTAGTGGTGTACTTCCCGCGCAACCGCGCCTCGTCGACGTCCAGCTGCGCCTCATAGGCACCTTCGCCGTCGGCCTGCCACACGTCGAGCACCGCGTCCGCCACCGGCGTGCCGTCCACTCGACGGACGGTGCCGGCGATGAAGAGCGGCGTGCCGGGCACCCCGTCGGACATGTCCGCACCGAACTCGAACGCGGGCGAGCCCTCGACGTGGAATGGGCCGAGCACCGTCGCCGGCGTGGCAGCCGGGTCGAAGCGGTGGTTCATGTCGACGACGAGCATCGACAGACCCAAGACGTCTGAGGCAAGGATGAACTCCTCGCGCTTGTCGTCGCTGATCTGTCCCGTGCGGCTGAGCCACTTTACGGCGGTTGACCATTCGGATTCGGTGAGCCCGACCGTGCGCGCGAAGTCGTGTAGGTACCGAACCAGTGTCGGCATGATCTGGGCGACCCGAGGCTCGTGGGCGGTCGACCAACGTTCCGCGGCGACGTCGGTGATGTTCTGTTCGGTGATCTCCATGTGTCCGTTCCTTTCTCGCGTGACACTCAGCGGAGCGTGGCGTCCGCGGCCTGTGTGATGAAGTCCGCGACGGCATCGGGTTGCGACACCGCCACCGCATGAGATGCCTTGATCTCGAGCGTGTGCGAGTTCGCCCGCTGTCCCATGAATCGCATCGACTCCGCCGGGATGGCGAGATCCTCGGTGGTGACCAGGTTCCACGACGGAATGGTCTTCCAGGCAGCCTTGGTAGCCGGTTCCTCCAATGCTGCTGCGGTGATGGGCCTTTGAGTAGCAGCCATCAACGCCGTGACGTCCTCCGGAACGTCCGCGGCGAACACCCTGCGGAATTGGTCCTGCTTGATGTACAGATCGCTGCCCTCCTTCCCGTCTGGCAGCGGGACGGGCAGGGTCTTCAAAGCGGGGCCGAGCTCGCCCCCGGGGAACTTCGCCGCCAGCTCCCCCGTGCTCTCCCCCGGCTCGAGGATGAAGCTGGCGACGTAGACCAGCGCCTTGACGTTCGGCAGACCGTCGGCGGCTTCGCTCATCACCGACCCGCCGTAGGAGTGTCCGGCCAGCACCACCGGACCCTGCACGCCGTCGACCACGCTGCGCACGTGTCCCGCATCGCTGGCCAAGCCCCGCAACGGGTTGGCCACCGCGACGACCGGATATCCGTCAGCCTCCAGCGATTTGACGACTCCGTTCCAGCTCGACGAGTCGGCGAATGCCCCGTGCACCAGCACCACCGTCGGCTTGCCACCCGACACGGTCTCCTCCGTGGCTTGCGCCCCTGCGCATCCGACTGTCAGTGCCGCAACGGCAACACCGGCCGTCATCGCCGTCTTGAAGTTTTGAAACATCATCGGTGCCCTCTCCGGGTTGAGGTGCGCCCATCGGGCGCCAAATGGACCTCGTGGCTGTCAACCAATATATTGCATGTTGCATTCCCGTCGAGAAGATCACCCTTGCTCCCCGGTCGTCCGCCGATCACGATCCCCGGGCAGGTCGTCCTGACCAGACTTCAATACCGTTGTGCCGCTGCACTTTTTGACTCTGGAGTGCGAGCAGTGCACCAGCGGGCGACGCGCGTCCGTTCGGGTGACATCTGCGGCGGTGCGAATAAGAACGGCTTTGCGCACGTTTCACGCCGTGCAACAACCCGCCGACAGAGGACGATCGTGAACGAGCACCCACACCAGATGACCCCCAACACCGGCGTCGAGCGCCCCGCGACTGCGGTGCAACGAGCGTCGTGGCGCGCGCAATTGGCAGCCCGACTCTTCGCGAGCTACCTCGACCAGCAGCTGGCAGTGGGTTTCGTCGGACCGATCGGTAGCGCGCTGGCCGTTCGTGCCGCCCGCCTCGAATCCGAGCACGAGCGCCACTCGGTCGCCCGGGCTCTCCGCCGCGCCGTCGTCGAATGCCACCGAGGCCGCCCCCTTGGGGCTCCGACGGTGCCCGTGAACCGCGACAACGTCGCGGCCGCGGAGGACGTGATCGACCGCATCACCCTGCGACTGCATTCGCCGCGACGCGTGAACGCCCGCGGGATGGCACGCCTGCAACGAGTGATCTCCGACGGTTGCGGGCCGCTATATGCGCGCGGCGGCGGCAATCTCGACGACCGTCTTCGCGCAGCATTCGCCGCGCTGTAGGTGCAGCAGTTGACCTTCCCGTAGGGGCAGACTGCACGCTCTTCGTTGGCGTCGCCCGGTCGTTCCGCCGGCGGACGGCGACGGATTTGCCTCCAAGCGAAGGAATTCAGATGAACGAGCGTTTTGGTACCTACGGGGCTTGGCTTCATCCGGAGTACGGACGGTCACGCATCGCGTACGCCGCCGAACTCGAAGACCTCGGTTTTCGCACGGTGTGGGTCGGCATCGGAGCCGAACCGGTCGGCGACATGGGCGTCCTCGAGGAGATGCTCGCCGCAACCCGCACCGCGGTAATCGCCACCGCCATCGTGAACATGTGGAACGACGACGCAGACAGCCTTGCTGGCCACTACCACCGCATCGTCGACCGACACGGTCCCCGCCTGTTGCTTGGCGTCGGGCTAGGGCACCCCGAGAAGCGACCTTCTTACCAAGCGCCGCTGCAGCGGATGACCGACTACGTCGACGTGCTCCTGCGTGAGCGGGTCCCCGCCGAGGACGTGGTGATAGGCGCGCTCGGCACCAGGACACTGGACCTCGCCGGACGCCGAACCCTTGGCGCCCACCCGTATCTCACCGTGCCGGCACACACCGGACACGCACGAAGCATTCTGGGGCCCATCGCGTTTCTTGCACCCGAGCAGAAGGTGGTCTTGACCGACGACGCCGACCAGGCTCGCAGCATCGGCCGTCCGGCGGTGCAGCACCCGTATCTAGGCCTGCGGAACTACACCGACAACTTGCAGCGCCACGGGTTCACCAAGGACGACGTCTCCGGTGCCGGCAGTAACCGCCTCATCGATGCTCTCGTGGCCCACGGCTCTCCGGAAGCGATCTACCGGCGGCTCGACGAACACGTGGCCGCCGGTGCGGACCACGTTGGCATCCAGGTCCTGACCGGTGAGCACGACGCCACTCCCATGCCCGCGTTCCGGGCCCTCGCCGCGCACCGACCTCCGTCAAAACGCACCGGCTAAGCCACCGTCTGGCCGACCTCGTCGAGCGAGGTGTCCCGCGTCTCGCGCATCACCAGCAGCGCAATGCCGGTCAGCGCGGCCGCCGAGAGCAGATACACCCCCACCCATGCCACCCCGTAAGTGGTCGCCAACCACGTCGCCACGAAGGGCGCGATCGCGGCGCCGAGAATGCTCGCGGCGTTGTAGGCGACGCCGGATCCGGTGTATCGGACGTTCGTCGGGAACAGCTCGGGTAGAACGGCACTCATCGGTCCGAACGTCAGTCCCATCAACGTCATGCCGATGATCAGGAACACCAGGGTGGACGTCGCCGTCGCCGAGCCGGGGCTTAGCAATAGTCCGAAGGTCGTGCCGAAGACCATGATCCCGACGGTGATCACCAACAGTGTCACCCTGCGGCCGAATCGGTCGGCCAGCAGTCCGGTGACGGGAAGCATCGCGGCGAAGAACAGCACCGAGATCAATTGCAGTTGGAGGAATTCGAGATACGGGATGCCCAGCCCGCCGCCATGGGCGGCCTTCTTGCCCGTGCCGAAACTCAGCGCCCAGGTGGTCACCACGTAGAACAACGTGTAGGTGGCCAGCATGACGAAGGTGCCGATGATCAACTGGCGCCAATGCTTTCGGAAGACTTCGGCCACCGGTGCGCGGAGCCTCTCGCCACGTTCGACGGCACGGGAGAACACCGGGGTCTCCGTCAGCCGCAACCGGACGTAGAGCCCAATGGCCACCATCACCGCAGAGAGAAGGAAGGGAATTCGCCAGCCCCAGGTGAGGAACGCGCCGTCGAGATCGGGGTTGGCGGTGTCGAATCCGAGCCACAGCACCAGGATGAGGAACACGCCGTTGGCGAGGAGGAAGCCGAACGGGGCACCGAGTTGCGGCCACATCGCCGCCCACGCTCTCTTGCCGGGTTTCGCCGTCTCGGTCGCGAGCAGCGCAGCGCCGCTCCACTCCCCGCCGAGCGCCAGCCCCTGACTGAACCGCATCACCGCGAGCAGCGCGGGAGCGAGCAGCCCGACCTGATGGTAGGTCGGCAGAACGCCGATGAGGAACGTCGCGATGCCCATGACGAGAAGCGACGCCACCAGCGTGGTCTTGCGGCCGATCCGATCGCCGAAGTGCCCGAACAGAATCGACCCGAGCGGACGGGCGACGAACGCCAAGCCGAAGGTGGCTAGCGACGCCAGCAGTGCCGTCGTCGGGTCGCCCTTGGGGAAGAACAGGTGCGGGAAGACGGTCACCGCCGCGGTGGCGTAGGCGTAGAAGTCGTAGAACTCGATTGTGGTGCCGACCATCGACGCGACGACGATGCGCCCACGGGGCACGCCTGCGACGAGGTTGGGTTCGGGAGTGTTCATCGCTGGACATCCTTGCACCGGCACGGCCACAGTTCACGCGCGGCGTTCGAACGCCCAAACCGCGAGCCGCGTCGGCCGACTTTCGTCCCCGTCACCGAGCGGTCGCGCACTGGCGATCAAGCAGGCGGCCAGCCGTCGATTCGCCCGGATTTCAACAACGTCGTCGCCGCCGTGCTGTCGATGGGACGCGACAACAAGAAGCCTTGCGCCCGGTGGCAACCGTACTCAAGCAGGAGGTCGGCCGCCGTGGTGGTCTCCACACCCTCTGCGACGACTTCGAGCTGAAAGGCCTCGGCCAACCCGATGGTGGACCGCACGATGGCGCGGTCGTCCTCGTCGTCGGCGAGACGAAGTACGAATCCCTTGTCGATCTTGATGACGTCGACGGGGAGCGACTTCAGGTACGACAGGGAGCTGTACCCCGTGCCGAAGTCGTCGATCGCGAGCCTGACGCCCAGGTCTCGCACCGCGAGCAGGCCCTTTCGGGTCACTTCGACGTCCTGGAACACGCTCTCGGTGATCTCGAGACACAGCGCTGACGCCGGCATCATGAACTCGTCAAGGATGTGCGCCACCTCGTCGGCGAAGTTCGCCGTCACCAGTTGCGCCGGTGACACGTTCACGCGGAGAGCGAGTTCCGGGTCGATGCCCTCCGAGCGCCACTGCGCCCACTGGGCGCACGCCGTCCGCAACACCCAGCGGCCAAGTTCACCGGCGAGGTTGATGGATTCGGCGACGCCGATGAAGGCGTCTGGCGCCAAGAGCCCCCGCGTGGGATGAAGCCATCGCACCAGCGCTTCGACGGCCAAGATCTTCCCGGTCCGAAGATCGACCTCCGGCAAGTAGTGCAACGTAAGGGCGTCGTCCTCAATGCCTTGTTGCAGGTGAAGCTCGACGTCGGTGCGAAGGCTCTGGCTGGCGAACATCGCCTGCGAGAAGACGACTGACCTGTCCCCGCCTGACTTCTTGGCCACCAAAAGCGCTTCGTCGGCGCGTTGGATGACCTCAGACGCCGAGTCGCTGCCGGGCGTCCCGAACGCAACGCCGATGCTCACTGTCCGCTTGATGATTTCGCCGCCGACGGTCACTCCGCGCTGGATTTCTTGCCGTAGGCGATCGGCCAGCATCTCCACGTCGTCGGTGTCGACCGTTTCGGCGGGGATGACCACGAACTCGTCACCACCGAGCCGACCGACGACGGCGGAATCTCCTTGGGAGTCACGCAGCCGTTCGGCGACGACCCGGATGAACTGGTCGCCGGACACGTGGCCCAGGTAGTCGTTGAGGGTCTTGAGCCTGTCCAGGTCGAGGAGCAGAACCGACACCCGATCGGGTTCTCCGTCCGCCAGCCGGTGGTCCAGGTGGGCCATCAACGCGCGGCGGTTGAACAGGTTGGTCAGGTCGTCGTGGTCGGCGAGGAAGCGGAGCCGGTCTTCGGCGATTAGGCGGCCGTGCAGTTGCGCGAACATCGACGCGATCGCCTGAACCGCGTTCAGTTCTTCGATCGACCATTCACGGTCGTCGAACTTGATGAAGCCCAGAGCACCCGTGGTGACCCCTTGGGCCAGCAGCGGAGCGACCGCCATCGAGATGACCGGGATCCCCTTGGCGCGTTCGACGCGATGTCCGTACTCGTCGGTGATCGGGTCCGGGCGAAGGACGATCGGTTCCTTCAAGTGCTCGAGCATCGCGAAAACCGGATCGGCGTTCTCGAAGGACACGTCGCCGAGCGGGTCGGGGTCGGGAACGTTGTCTCTGGTCGGCCATTCAGCTACCAGTTTGGTCACTCGCGTGCCATGGTCGTTTTGGCGGAGAAAACTGGCGTCGACGTCGAACACCGCGACGAGATCTCGCAGAATCGACTGGCTGAGGTCAGCCGCGGTCTTCGTGTCGGCGGCCATCAGTTGAGTCGCCACGGACGTAACCACCAGATCGAGGCTGGGGGCCATGGTTTCTCCTTTTGACAGGTGTTGAAGTCACGTTAGGCCACAGAAGGTCCTGATGGCGATTGACGGCGCCGACTGATGTGTGACGGCCTGGCCGCGTGGGCGAATCTCATCACCAAAACCTGGGCTTCGTCCGACCGCGTTCCGGCCACCGTGCGGAAGTCGGATTGCAAACGGCGCAGGTCGGCGGCAAACGCGGGTGACAGCTCGTCCAATTCGTCGGCGTACACGGCGTGCAGGAAGACGGGTGAGATGGGCTGCACGGCGAGACCTGCTCGTTGAGCCAGAATCCACACCGCCTCGACCGCCATCCCGCCGCGCGCAAAGTCGGTGAGCTCGTCGCCCGCTACCGTCAGCACGGCAATCGCCGACGAGGACCGCACTCGTTTGCGCACGTCGTCGCCGAGGGCTTCACCGGCGTCCCACGAGGCCAACTGGGTCATGACGTCGGCTCGTTTGACGATCTCCAGGACGGCGAGGTCACCACCGTCGAGTTCGAGACTGCGGACGTCGATACCGCTGTCGGGAAATTCGGCGCCCGGCCACCGCAGTTCGCCGATCAGCTCCCGGTGCAGCTGCGGCGTGAGGTACCGAATCCGGTCGCCGGCGCCGAAGATGGTGGCGGTCTGCTCGATGGCGTCACGATCGGTGAGCAGCGACAGCCGCGCTCCTTCGGCAGCGGCAGCGTCATGCAGCGCCGCGACGACGTCGTCGCCGATGGGCTGCGGCGACCCGAGCCGGCGATTCGTTTCGCGACGCAGCATGGGTTCGTAGAGTGCCGCGAGGGCGGGATCCTCCCCGTCTCCGAGCGTCACCGTCGCCGAAAGCGGCGACGGATCGTCGGTGTTCCACGTGACGGCGCCGAGGACACCACAAGCGGCGGCCGCCACGCGAGCGTTGAACACCGCCGCGCCGACCGCCACGGCGCTCCCGCGGAAGCCGACATCCATCATCGACGTGTGTTGCGGTGCTATCTCGACGACGACGGCCTGGCCGTGCGTCTCGACGGTCCACGGTTGTGCGTTCCCGCCCGACGGTGCCCGTACCGCGGCCTGCGCCATGAGATCAAGCGGTTCTGTTACGGGAGCCGCAGCCATGGTGTCGTCTCGTGGCTCCGTGGACGGCACCGGCGCTGGAGCGACGGGCACCTCGCCGAGCTCGTCGAAGGCCGCTCCGACGTCGATGCGGACCTGCCCGGATTGCAGTGACTCGCCAACACCGATGCGGCGAACGGCTTCTGCGATCGCGGCGGCCCCCATGATTACGTCCCCGGCGAGTTGCGGCCACGTCGAGAGGGTGTTGTCGAGTTCCACCAGCGAGGCGGTGAGGCGCTGCGAGGAGCGGCTGGCGTCGAGGTGGCGCAGCATGTAGGGAATCCTGTCGTGCCGAGAGAGTCCTGCCAGCTCAGCGGAGCTCACGTTGCCGAGAAGGCCGTGCAGGATCGGCCGGTCCGGCTCGGCGTCGAAGCGCTCCACGTCGACCAATCCGCGATCACTGGTGGCCATCACCACGGGCAGACGCAGTGCGCGTGCCGACTCCCTGAGCATGACCTTCATTGCGAGCGAGTCACATTCCTCGACGACGAGGTCCAGCCCGGCAAGGAAGTCGTCGACCTGATCGGGCGTCACGCCGTCGGTCATGACCTCGACGCGCAGGTACGGATCGAGTTCGGCGATGCGGCGCGCCGTCACCACGGCCTTGTTGATTCCCACGTCCAGAATGGAAGCCGGTACCCGGTTGAGGTTGGACAATTCGAGATGATCGAAGTCCGCGAGGCGGATCATGCCGCACAGCCCTTGCTGCGCAAGGGTGTAGGCGATCACGTGGCCGACGCTCAGCCCGGCGACCCCAATCTGCTGCGCGCCGAGAAGCCCTTGCTCTTCGGTGGTGATCAGGTTGCGATTGCGGTCGAGTCGCAATGCGCGATAGCCGACCGGTCCCAGGATGCCGACGAGGGCACGCCGCCACGGGTAGTACGCCCATCGCGTCGGCTCATCGGTGACGTCGGAAGTCGGTGCGGGACGGAGTTCTTGGATGGAATCGAGCAACTCGGCGCGATGATCCAGGACCTGAATGCGGCTGTCGGCGCGGAGTTCTTCGAGTCGTCGATGTTCGCCGGGGTCGTCGTCGCGGAGGATTTCGGCCTGAAAACTGAGTTCTTCATCGCTCATTGCTGCCGCCGGGTGTCGTGGTGGGTGGTTGCGCGGAGGTCGGACCGCCCAACTTCTGACGCACTCCGATCACCGGCGACGCTGCTGGATCCGTGCACGAATTGGCCCTTTCGCGATCATAGTGAAGTGCAACGCCAGGGGGAATTCAGCGTCGAGGGAGTGGATTTCGGCCCTTCGGATCAAGGTGGCCAGTGCCAGGGTCACCTCCAGCATGGCGAAGTGATCGCCGATGCAGGAGCGGGGACCACCACCGAACGGCACGTACTGCCAGCGATCGATGTCCTTGGCCCGGTCCGGGGCGAACCGGTCGGGGTCGAATCGCAGCGGGTCATCCCATAGCGAGGGGTCGCGTTGCACCGCCATCCTGCCCACCACCACCATCGTGCCTGCCGGCACGCGGTAGCCACCGACACTGAGGTCTTGGTACGCCATCCGGGTGCCGGTGGGGGCCGGCGGACAGAGCCGCAGCGCCTCGCGCACGACCTGGGTGGTGTACTGCAAGAACGGCAAATCGTCTGGGGTGAGCGGTCGTTCCGGCAGGGCCGCGACTTCCCTCGCGACCTTCTCCTGCAGATCGGCGTGACGCCCCAAGGCCCAAGTGGCGTAGCTCAACGTGGTTGCCGTCGTGTCATGTCCGGCAAAGATGAAGACGATCAGTTCGTCGCAGATCTCCTCGTCTGACAGTGCCAACCCGGTTGACGGATCGCGGGCGGCCAGCAGTGCGCGGGCCAGCGGCGCCTCGAGCGTCGGATCCTCGCGACAGCCGCGCAGAATCGCGCGAGCGACCTCGTGAACTCGGGCGCTGGCGGCGCGAGCGCGCCGTCGGGCGGGGGTCGGCACCCAGCGTGGAACCCGGACCGGTCGGGTGGCACGGGTGATCGCGTAGGTCAACGCCACTCGCAGCGGCTCATCGACGTCGCCGCCATGTTCTTGCAGATCGATGCCCAGAACAGAGCGTCCAAGGGCGTGCAACGTCAACGTGCGGGCCTGGGCATCCAGGTCGACGACGTCACCGTCGCACCAGGTTTCGGCGACCGCTTCGGCGGCCTCGGCCATGTGCCCGCCGAATTCCGCCACCGCCTTCTTGGTGAACACCGGCTGCAGCGTGCGGCGACGCGCCACCCACGGTGCGTGCGGGAGGTTGGCGAGGTTCGCCCCAAGGATCGCGCGCATCTCGTCGAACACCGGGGTCGTCTTGTCGGCGGAGTCGTCCTTGATGCTCAACACGTCTCGGATGCCGCGCGGCGACGTCACGAGCACCATCGGCGGCATCAGCCAGCGCGGACCGAGCTTGAAGCGCGTCACGGGTCCACCCGCGTCGCGCAACCGCTCTGGTCCGGTGTGAAATGTCCGCACGGCTTCTACACGTTGCCGATAGGGCAAGGGATTCCGTGGAGCCAATGGCAACGACGACAACTCGCTAGGCGTCTGGTCGAGCATCCACGAACGTCCCTTCCAATGCCCCCAATAGTGACGCCCCCGTCGAAACCTATCCGATCCGTGGGAAGGATTCGATTCGTGGCCCACGCCAACGGGGTGCGTGGCCGACCCGCCCCGCGAAGGCTAGGTTGTGACGATGTCGAGGCACGAAGCCGTGACGGTCGCCGTACTGCGGTTTGGAGGTTAAAAGGTGGACGCTCCAAGGGGAATTCGCCCACTGTGGCGGATACCGGGAATCGTGTTGCGTGAGCGGGCCCACCCAACGGGCCGCGTGCGCGTGCCCGAACCGATGGTGATGGACGACCCGGAATCGGTGGCGCACTTCCACGAGGGCGGCCTGCAGAACCCCGGGATGCAAGCCGTCTACGACTTCGGCGCCCGCGCCGTCGACGCGCTGCTACCACTCAACGGCCGCCTGCTCGACCTCGGCGTGGGATCGGGTCGTGCGCTGAGCGCCATCGTGCGGCGCCGGCCGGATCTGAAGGTCACGGCCGTCGACCTCGCTCCCAACATGCTCGCCACTGCGCAACGCCTCTTCGAGGAAGAGGGCATCGACGGGCAGATCGAGCTGGTGAAGGCCGACATCACCGCATTGCCCGAAGCGCTGGCCGACGGCGAATGGGACGGCGTCTCTTGCATGTGGACCCTGCACCAATTGCCCGAGGTCGAGGTCCTCCGCGGCGCCCTGCGCCAGATCGCCGCGGTTCGTCGGAAAAACGATGCGGCGGTGTGGATTTCGGACTTCCAGCGGCTGCGGGATCCATCGGCGACCGAGTCGATGTTGCAGTGCGTCGACCCCTCGAGCCCGTTGATCCTGCGCAAGGACGCCATGGCGAGCGAGGCAGCCGCGTTCACCATCGACGAGCTCGCGGCGGAGTTGACCATGGCCGGGCTCGAGGGGATGTCCCGGGGACATGCGAGGCCACTGCCCTACCTACAGGCATTCTGGAGCGAAGGGGCGCGGAGCCCAAGGTCGCCCATTGCCACCCGCAGTCCGCTGCGCGGTGCCGCTCGGCGGGAGGCGGCGTTGCTGAGCCTGGGCTTCTCGGCCAAACCGTTCTGAGGGCGTGGGTCCGGGACACGTGCCGTTCTGCATGTCCGGTCGATACCACCGTGTCAACTCGCTTTGGTCGCGCCTTGACGCGCTGTTCGTTGGTCGAGATTGCAATCGAGGTCTATCCGCACCCCCGCCAAATCCTGCACTTGGTTGAGGTGAAGATTTGGTTGGCGTATGAGCTTGTCTCGGAGGGTATCGATTGTCTTCGCTCGTGCCGCGACGTCAAAGTCGCCGCGGTAGCTTGCCCACTCGCGGCCGCCGATCTCGTCGGCAACCTGTGAGCACAACTCGGAATGCCAATTCATCACCTCGTCGTAAGAAGGGCAGCTCGTCGGAGGATCCGAACGGTTGACCAGTGCTCTGCCGAGGTCGGCAAGCCTTCGACCCGACCAGGAGGGCGTCTGCTCTACGTCCACCGCGCAACTACAGGGAGCAGACCCGTCGTTTCCCGCCGACTCCGCATGTAGGAAACCGAGTAATGAGGTGGCCGACGTGCGATGACCTTGGTGGGCGCGGAGGGGATCGAACCCACGACCGCTGGTGTGTAAAACCAGAGCTCTACCACTGAGCTACGCGCCCGTGCTCGGACAAGCTACACGCCCGAGCGCCGCGACGGGAAATCCCGTCAGCCGCCTCGGACCGCCGCCAAGGCCTCGGCCCAGACGGATTGGTCACGCGTCTCCCCCGGCCCCTTCATCGCGGCGTACCGGACGATGCCGGCCCGGTCGACGGCGAAGGTGCCCCGGTTGGCGAATCCGGCGTCGTCGTTGAACACCCCGTAGGCCTGGGCGACCGCGCCGTGCGGCCAGAAGTCCGACAGCAACGGGAACGTGAAGCCGCTCTGCTTCGCCCACACCTTGTGGGTTGGCGGCGGCCCCACCGAGACCGCGACGGCCTGGGTGCCGTCGTGGTCGGTCAGGTGGGCCTGGATGTCGTCGAGCTCGCGCTGGCAGATGCCGGTGAAGGCAAGCGGAAAGAACACCAGAAGCACGGCCGTGACGTCACGGTGCTGGCGCAACGTCACAGGTCGACCGTCCTGGTCCTTCAGCGTGAAGTCAGGCGCCGAGGCGCCCACGTTCAGCACGGCCGTCAGCGCCGCCCCGTGGGACCCGACTTCGGCTGGACCAGCCTGCTGGCGATCCAGTCTCCGAGGTTGGCCGAGGAGGTCTGCATGAGACCGGCCGTCGGCGCGGATTCGGCGATGTCGGACGGTTTGACGTGTCCTGGGTGTCCGGTCTTGGGCGTCACCACCCACACCACGCCGTCTTCGGCGAGGGGCGTGATGGCGTCCATCAGTCGGTCGACGAGGTCGCCGTCGTCGTTGCGCCACCACAGCAGCACCACGTCGATGACGTCTTCGGCGTCCTCATCCAGCAGTTCGGCACCAGATGCGTCTTCGATGTCGAACCGGATGTCGTCGTCGGTGTCCTCGTCCCAACCAAGCTCTTGGACGAGTTGATTCTTCTCGATGCCCAGCTTTCGGGCGTAGTTCGGCGAGTCCGCCGCAACCACCTGTTCCTCCTTCAGCCAGCGTGTCATCTTTTCCTATCGTCGCACGCCGTGGGCATTCGCTCGACGCCTGGCACACCGAAGTCTCAATATGCGGCCTCACAGGCGGTCCCCGCGGCGGTCTTCGAATCGTTGAGTTGGCGGATCGCGACGTTGAATTCGTCGGGTCCTGGGTTGCCTGCCAGCACCCCTGCCATCTTTCGCGAGGAGTCCGCCCAGCCGTTCAGCGCGTCGGTCAGCTCCGGCGACAGCGGCCCGGACAGAGTGCCCGTGACCTGGTCAGCGCTGCGGTTGAGCGCATCGACGGCTGGTCCGGCCTTGCCCGGTGCGTCCGGCGCGTCGTTGTTGAAGGCATCGACGTAGTCGTTGATGGCGTCGACGGCGGCCACGCTGCTTGAGCCGAACGCGTCGCAGGACGTGTGCACGGCAGCCTTGGTCACCGCGACCTGCCGCTCGGATTCCGACACGGCGATCGAGGACGCGACGGACGCGCGGTACTCGGGGGCTTCGGCGGCGTCGTAGGTGGCGGTTCCCTGGGTGATGGAGGTGCATCCGACGACGATCATCGCGAGCCCGGCCACGACACCGGCGACGAGGCCGTCGGCACGCAGCCGCCCCGCTCGCCCCCATGTCGTCACGCCTTCAGACCGTACCGGTTGGTCCGATTGGTCGTCGGTTCCCAGTAGGCCCCACCCCGCCCGAGCATCTACGGCACGATAGGGGCACGATGGACACGTCGCTATAGATGACGACGAAAATCACGTGTGACGGGGCCACGAGCCCCCGATCACGTCTACCGAGGAGTTGCAGTTGACCACCGAGTTCGCGCGCCAGGACCTGGCCCAAAACTCTGGCACCGCAAGCGAACCCGACCGGGTCCGCGTCATTCGCGAGGGCGTTGCCTCGTACCTGCCCGACATCGATCCGGAAGAAACCAGCGAGTGGCTGGAGTCCTTCGACGCTCTGCTCGAGCGGTCCGGACCGGCCCGCGCGCGGTACCTGATGTTGCGCCTGTTGGAGCGTTCTGGCGAACAGCGGGTAGCCATTCCGGCGCTCACGTCGACGGATTACGTCAACACGATCCCGACCGAGTTGGAGCCTTGGTTCCCCGGTGACGAGGACGTCGAGCGGCGGTACCGCGCCTGGATCCGGTGGAACGCCGCGATCATGGTGCACCGCGCGCAGCGTCCCGGAGTCGGTGTGGGCGGCCACATCTCGACCTACGCCTCGTCTGCGGCTCTCTACGAGGTCGGCTTCAACCACTTCTTCCGCGGCAAGTCTCACCCCGGCGGCGGCGACCAGGTGTTCATCCAGGGCCACGCGTCGCCCGGCATCTACGCGCGCGCGTTCCTCGAGGGCCGGCTAACCGCGGACAAGCTCGACGGGTTCCGCCAAGAGCACTCTCACCCCGGCGGCGGCATACCGTCCTACCCCCACCCGCGGTTGATGCCCGACTTCTGGGAGTTCCCGACGGTGTCGATGGGCCTCGGCCCGATGAACGCCATCTACCAGGCGCGGTTCAACCACTATCTGAACGACCGCGGCATCAAGGACACCTCCGATCAGCACGTGTGGGCGTTCCTCGGCGACGGTGAGACCGACGAGCCGGAGAGCCGCGGACTGGCCCACGTCGCCGCCCTCGAGGGTCTCGACAACCTGACGTTCGTCATCAACTGCAACCTGCAGCGCCTCGACGGACCAGTGCGCGGCAACGGCAAGATCATCCAGGAACTGGAGTCGTTCTTCCGCGGTGCGGGCTGGAACGTCATCAAGGTCGTGTGGGGCCGCGAGTGGGATGCCCTGCTGCACGCCGACAAGGACGGCGCTCTGGTCAACCTGATGAACACCACACCCGACGGTGACTTCCAGACGTACAAGGCCAACGACGGCGCCTACGTCCGCGACCACTTCTTCGGCCGTGACCCGCGCACCAAGGCACTGGTCGACCCCATGACCGACGCCGAGATCTGGAACCTCAAGCGCGGTGGGCACGACTACCGCAAGGTCTACGCCGCCTACCGGGCCGCGATGGAGCACAAGGGTCAGCCGACGGTGATCCTGGCCCACACCATCAAGGGCTACACGCTTGGCAAGCACTTCGAGGGCCGCAACGCGACCCACCAGATGAAGAAGCTGGCCCTGCAGGATCTCAAGGACTTCCGCGAGGCGCAGCGCATTCCGATCACGGACGCTCAGCTCGAGGAGAACCCGTACCTGCCGCCGTACTACCACCCCGGGCCCGACGCCCCCGAGATCCGCTACCTGCTGGATCGACGGAGGACCCTCGGCGGCTTCCTTCCCGCGCGACGCAACAAGACCAAGGCGTTGCCGTTGCCAAGCCGCGACGTCTACAAGTCGCTGAAGAAGGGGTCGGGCAGCCAGTCGGTCGCCACCACCATGGCGATCGTCCGCACATTCAAGGAGTTGTTGCGGGACAAGGAGATTGGCAAGCGCATCGTGCCGATCATCCCGGACGAGGCCCGCACGTTCGGCATGGACTCGTGGTTCCCGAGCCTCAAGATCTACAACCGCAACGGCCAGCTGTACACCTCGGTCGACGCCGAATTGATGCTGGCGTACAAGGAAAGCGACCTCGGTCAGATCCTGCACGAGGGCATCAACGAGGCGGGCTCGACGGCGTCGTTCACCGCGGTGGGCACGTCGTACTCGACGCACAACGAGCCGATGATTCCGCTGTACATCTTCTATTCGATGTTCGGCTTCCAACGCACCGGTGACGGGCTGTGGGCGGCGACCGACCAGATGGCCCGCGGTTTCGTCCTCGGCGCCACCGCGGGACGTACGACGCTGACCGGTGAGGGTCTGCAGCACGCGGACGGGCATTCGATGCTGCTGGCGGCCACCAATCCCGCCGTGGTGGCCTACGACCCGGCGTTCGCCTACGAGATCGCCTACATCGTGGAGAGCGGCCTGGCCCGGATGTACGGCGAGGACGCCGAGAACGTCTTCTTCTACATCACCATCTACAACGAGCCGTACGTCCAGCCGGCCGAGCCGGAGAACTTCGATCCCGAGGGTCTGCTCAAGGGCATCTACCGGTATCGGGCGGCGAAGGAGAAGCGCAGTAACGTCGCGCAGATCCTGACCTCCGGTGTGGCGATGCCCGAGGCACTGCGCGCCGCGGACTTGCTTGCGGCGGATTGGGACGTCGCGGCCGACGTGTGGTCGGTGACCAGTTGGGGTGAGCTCAACCGGGACGGGATCGCCGTGGAGAAGGAACTGCTCCGCCACCCGGACCGCAAGGCCCCGGTCCCGTACGTCACCAAGGTGCTGGAGTCCACCGCGGGCCCGGTCGTCGCGGTGTCGGACTGGATGCGGGCGGTACCCGAGCAGATTCGGCCGTGGGTCCCGAACACCTACGTCACGCTCGGCACCGACGGTTTCGGCTTCTCCGACACCCGTCCTGCCGCACGGCGGTACTTCAACACCGACGCCGAGTCGGTCGTGGTGGCGGTGCTGGAAGCCCTCGCGCGGGACGGCGAGATCGATCCGTCGGTGGCGATCGCGGCCGCCAAGCAGTACCAGATCGACGACGTGATGGCGGCTCCGGTGCAGACGTCCGATCCCGGGCCGGGCGCCTAGCCCGCTCCAACCCATCGAGTGTGCGGTGAGATCGCGTGCGGACGCGAAATCGCGATCTCACCGCGCACTCGACACAGCAGAGGCAGAAGTAGCGCGCCGATTTAGAGGTTTCCACCAGTAATCGGGCGTATGTTTTAGAAGTGACTGACAAGCAGGCCGACGATTCCCCGGCGTCCTCACTCGAAGTGCTGGAATCGGTACCCGAATCGCTCGTCCGTCGCGTGAAGCAGTACTCCGGTCGGCTCGCCACCGAGGCCGTCCACGTGATGGGCGACCGGTTGCCGTTCTTCGCCGACCTGGAGGCGTCCCAGCGCGCCAGCGTGCAGCTGGTCGTGCAGACGGCGCTGGTCAACTTCGCCGAGTGGATGCGCAACCCGCGCGGCGACGTCGGCTACACCGCGGAGGCGTTCGCGCTGGTTCCCCAGGAGCTGACCCGTCGGATCGCCCTGCGGCAGACCGTCGACATGGTCCGGGTCACGATGGAGCACTTCGAGGAAGCCGTGCCCATGCTGGCTCGCAACGAAGAACAGACGACGGCGCTGACCATCGGGATCCTGCGTTACAGCCGCAACCTGGCGTTCGCCGCGGCATCGGGGTACGCCGACGCCGCGGAGGCCCGGGGCGCATGGGACACCCGGATGGAGGCCAACGTCGTCGACGCCGTGGTCCGCGGCGACATCGGCCCGCAGCTCCAGTCCCAGGCCGCGGCCCTGAACTGGGACGCCACGGCACCGGCGACGGTGTTGGTCGGATTTCCCCAACCCGGTCGCGCCGAGTTCGCCAGCGAGGACGTCCACGAAATCGTCACCCGCAACGGACGAGCGGCGTTGTCGGACGTGCACGGCACCTGGTTGGTGGCGATCGTCTCGGGCCATCTGACCCCGACCGACAAGTTCCTCGGCGAACTGCTGGGCGTGTTCGCCGACGCACCGGTGGTCATCGGCCCGTTTGCGGCGTCACTGGTGGCGGCTCACTACAGCGCCGCCGAGGCCATCGCAGGCATGAACGCCGTCGCCGGCTGGAGCGGCGCGCCGCGACCCGTCTCGGCCCGCGAACTGTTGCCGGAACGGGCCCTGCTCGGTGACCCGTCGGCGATTGCCGCGCTCGATTCCGACGTGATGCGACCACTCGCCGAAGCCGGCCCGGCACTCACGGAGACCCTCGACGCCTACCTGGATTCCGGGGGCGCAATCGAAGCCTGTGCGCGCAAATTGTTCGTTCATCCAAACACCGTCCGCTACCGTCTCAAACGCATCGCGGACTTCACCGGGCGCGATCCCACATTGCCTCGCGACGCCTACGTTCTGAGGGTGGCGTCGACGGTCGGCAGGCTCGGTCGACAGACGACGTACGCCAGCACGACAAACGCTTCGGCGGCCCAGGTAACAGCCCGACACGACCGTGATGTCGCTTCTTTTCTCGGATGATTGGTCGCAATCCGATCTCGTTGCAGTCCCATCACATGCAGTTTTGTAGGTTCTCCACAAAAACATAAGACCAGGTTCATAATCTCTTACACCGCGCAAAACCGGTTTCACAGTGTTTTCTTAATCCGTGCCCCAAACACCCGTGCTTGCGCTGCTCGCTCCCGGACAGGGATCGCAGACTCCCGGCATGCTCTCGCCGTGGTTGGAGCTGCCCGGCGCGGACGAGCGCATCGCAGCGTGGTCCGAGTCGATCAAGCTCGACCTGGCCAGGCTCGGCACCACGGCAACGGCCGAGGAAATCACCGACACGTCGGTCACGCAACCCCTCGTCGTCGCCGCCACCCTGCTGGCACACCTCGAGATGACGAAGCGCGGCCTGCTGGCCGGAGCCGACACCGTCGTCGCGGGCCACTCGGTCGGAGAGATCGCGGCCTACGCGATCGCCGGGGTGCTCTCCGCCGACGACGCCGTCAGCCTGGCCGCAACCCGCGGCTCCGAGATGGCGAAGGCCTGCGCGGTCGAGCCGACCGGCATGGCAGCGGTGCTCGGCGGTGACGAAGCCGAGGTGCTGGCTCGCCTCGACGCGCTCGACCTGGTGCCAGCCAACCGCAATGCCGCAGGGCAGATTGTCGCCGCAGGCGCCATCTCCGCCCTCGACAAGCTGGTCGAGGATCCGCCAGCCAAGGCCCGGGTGCGCAAGCTCGCCACGGCGGGCGCGTTCCACACGCACTTCATGGCATCGGCACTCGACGGCTACTCCGCAGCGGCCGACGCCGTCACCGCGAGTGCGCCGACCACCAGCCTGCTGTCCAACGCCGACGGCCAGCCCGTCGCCTCGGCAGCCGACGCGATCGCCAAGCTGGTCGCCCAGCTCACGCAGCCGGTGCGCTGGGACCTGTGCACCGAGACCATGCGCCAGCGCGAGGTCACCGCGATCATCGAGTTCCCGCCCGCGGGAACGCTGGTGGGCATCGCCAAACGAGAACTTCGGGGAGTACCGACGTACGCCGTCAAGACACCCGCAGACC
>Ga0247732_10000069_pt1 | contig 70760 bp, 68 predicted proteins | sample UWRJL163409C2_FD_180940 | JGI IMG/M metagenome (GOLD analysis project Ga0247732, IMG submission 180940) | Plant litter microbial communities from Arlington Agricultural Research Station in Wisconsin, United States - UWRJ-L163-409C-2 | ecosystem: Environmental > Terrestrial > Plant litter >... | reverse complement strand
CGACGTCCTCGACGGTGATGCGAAGTTGCTCGCCCGCCTTGTTCTCCACCACCCAGACGGGACTGTCGCCGCCGTTCTCCTCGACGAGCCAGCACGGCGGGCTCATCCAGTTCAGCGGCTTGTAGGCACGGTCGTCGGCGTGCACGCTGACCGAGCCGTCCGACTTGAACAGCAGCAGCCGTCGCGCGGACGGAAGATGGGCGGTGAGACGGCCGACGTAGTCGACGGTGCACTGGGCAATGACGAGGCGCACCGAACCACCATAGATGGCCGGGTCCGGGTCACTAGGCTGACGCCACGATGACGGAGACGAAGAACGCGGCGCAACGACTGGGCCGGGTACTGGAGAGGCTGACCAGCCAGAGCGGGCGGGGGTCCACGACACCCGAATACGGATCGTGGGTCCTCGGGCGTGTCTCGGAGAGCCAACTTCGTCGCCGCATCCGCATTCAGGTCATCCTGACGACGTTCGTGGTGATCGCGAACCTCATCGGTATGGGGGTCGTGGCGCTCGTCGTCACCGTCGCCTTTCCCACCCCCAACGTCTTCGCCACGGACGTGCGGTGGATCACCTTCATCGTGGTTCCCGCCTACCTGTTCGGCGCGTTGATCGTCGGGACGTTCTGGGCCACCTACCGGGTGATGAAGAACGTCCGGTGGGCCATCGAAGAACGCCCACCCACGAAGGCCGATCAGCGCAACACCTTCTTCGCGCCGTGGCGCCTGACCCGCGTGCTGCTGATCCTCTGGGGCATCGGGACCGTCATGCTCACCACGATGTACGGCCTGCACGACACCCAGTTCATCCCGAAGTGGTTGTTGGGCATCAGCTTTCCGGGAATCGTCGTCTCGGCCAGCTGCTACATGTTCACCGAATTCGCCTTGCGTCCGGTCGCGGCACAGGCCCTCGAGGTTGGCCCTCCCCCACACCGGTTCGCCCCGGGGGTGATGGGGCGCATCATGGTGTTCTGGGCTCTCGGATCGGGCGTACCCGTGCTTGGCGTCCTACTCGCGGCCATCTTCTCCCTGACGCTCAAGAATCAGACGCCCACCCAATTCGCCTGGGCCATCGTGGTTCTCGCGTTGTTCGCACTGATCTTCGGGTTCATCCTGATGTGGATCCTTTCGTGGTTGACGGCGACCCCGGTGCGGGGCGTGCGTGCCGCGCTGAACCGCGTCGAGCAGGGCAACCTGGAGACCAACCTGGTCGTGTTCGACGGCACCGAACTCGGCCAGCTGCAGCGGGGCTTCAACTCGATGGTCACCGGGCTGCGCGAGCGGGAGCGGGTACGTGCCCTGTTCGGCCAGCACGTCGGACGCGAAGTCGCCGCACTCGCCGAGAAGCAGCAGCCGGAACTCGGTGGCGAAGAACGGCTGGCCGCGGTCATCTTCGTCGACATAATTGGGTCGACGCAGCTGGTGACGAGTCGGCCCGCCGTCGAGGTGGTCGAGTTGCTCAACCGGTTCTTCGCCGTGGTGGTCGACGAGGTGGACCGCCATCACGGCCTGGTCAACAAGTTCGAGGGCGACGCTGTGCTTGCGGTCTTCGGGGCGCCAGTGTCCTTGGATAACCCCGAGGAGGAGGCACTCGCCGCCGCCCGCGCGATGGCCGAACGCCTCCGCGTCGAGGTGCCCGAATGTCAGGCTGGCATCGGGGTGGCGGCAGGGCAGGTGGTGGCGGGCAACGTCGGCGCCAAGGATCGGTTCGAATACACCGTCATCGGCGAACCGGTCAACGAGGCTGCCCGGCTGTGCGAGCTGTCCAAGACCGTCGACGGGCACCTCGTCGCCTCGTCGGAAACCGTGGCCCGAGCGGGTGACGCCGAAGGCGCGCGGTGGACGTTGGGCGAGACGGTGACGCTGCGCGGCCACGACGAACCGACGCGGCTCGCCGTGCCGGTGTAGAAGCCGGAGACCGCGACTCTCAGCAGTTACGCTCAGGCCATTCCCACTGGTGGGACGTACGATCCGGTTGCCGAGAGGACCACGCCATGCCCTTCCCCACGCGACTCCTCGCATCGACGATGGCCATCGTGGGCGGGGTCGCGACGATCGCCTTGGCGGCCCCCAGCGCGGCGGATCCGGACATCGACAGCGAATCGGCGGCCGCGGTCATCGACGAACTCCAGGAACAGGGTTACAGCGTGATGGTCAACGGCGCACCCGCCGGGGACACGTCACTGCTCGAGACGTGCACGGTGACGTCGATTCACAACCCGGGCGACCCGACCACGGATCCGACGACGACCACGCCCATCTACGTCGACGTGTCCTGCCCCATCACGCGCGGCTGACCGGCTCCGGCTGGTGTTCGATCCACGTGCGGCCGGCCTTCGCCGCCCGCACCAGCGCCCCGTATTCGCCGAAGTAGTCGGCGACCACGCCCACTGCGGGCAGCATCCCCAGGTATCGAAAGATGCGCCGCGGTCGTGAGCGTTTGCCCAGTTCGTGGCCGATCGCGCGCAGCTGGCCGGCCACGCGCCAGAGCGGCTTCAGGAAGGCCAACGGGGTGCCGTCCATCGGGGACGACTCCGGCTCAGGAGCGGCATCGTTGTCGTTGGCGTACTCGTCGGCGTCGACCTCGCGCCCGCACATCACCGCCGCGAGCAGCCGCACCTGCTGTCCGTGGTCGTCGATGCCGTATTCCCTTGCGACGGCGCACAACACGATCGCCTGATTGGCGAATCCGAGCGCGTCCTGGACGGGCAGCCGGTCGGCCACCGCACCGAGGACTCCGGGGAACGCGACGAGGACGTTGTCCACCGCACCCACTCGGTGCACCCACCAGTTGACCCTCTCGTCGAGGGTCATGTCGGCCCAGGCCTGGGTGCCAGGAACGTCGGCGGTGTTGAGTACCCACGCGAGCGCGTCGAGCGCCCTGTCGACCGAGCCGTCGGAGTCCCCGATGCGGTGGCTGCGGTCCTTCAGCCCGAACGGGTCTGCGCGAGACAGCAGGTCGACGACGGGGTTGATGACCCGGACCGCACGACTCAGCGCGCACGCCACGTCGGCGTCGTCGATCACGGCGGTGGGCATGGGGATGAGGGCCATGCGGTGATCATTACCCATTTTCTTCTCAGGTCACCGACGGCGGGGCGCCGCCCCTACGACAGGGAGGCGTCGAGGAGAGTCAGCGGATTCCAGTAGTCCCGATATACGGCGATCAGCCCGCCGACGAGGGTCAGCACGACGACGTAGGACATTTCGTAGGGGGCACCGGTCGCCTTGATGTGGCCGCTCACCGACCATTCGATGATCGCGGTGTCGGGGTCGACGGTCTGATGGACGTGCTGACGGGTGATCCGTTCGAACTGCACCTGCCCGGGAACGGCTTTCAGATAGTCCTCGGCGGCCGACTTGCCTTCGACGCGCCGCGGCCGACCCGTTGGGGCGTAGGGAAATTCGAGTACGACGTCGTCTCGGCAATGCGCCAGCCAACCGTCGACGTCGTCGTTCATGATTGCGGCCGTCGCCGCGGCGAACACTGCTCCAGGATTGGAATCAGGCACGTCATCCTCCATGTCGTCTACTATTCGGACCGACAGTCCGCTCGCTACCCAACGATACGGACCGACGGTCCGATTGCGCAAGGAGGCCTGGATGGTGGTGGAACGTGCCGACGCGGCCCGCAACCGGCAGGCGGTGCTCGAGGCGGCCGGACGCCTGTTCGACGACGCCGCCGAAATCGGTGCAGTCTCGATGGACGACGTCGCGCGTGCTGCCGGCGTTGGCAAGGGGACGCTGTTCCGCCGCTTCGGCGACCGCACGAACCTGATCCGCACCGTCTACGACGCGCGACTGACCGATCTGCGGGCGGCCATCGCCGACGGCCCGCCACCCCTGGGTCCGGGTACCGATCCACACGTGCGGATACCAGCCTTGCTCGAGGCGGTCGTCGACTTCAAGCTCGACAACCGCAAGTTGGCCATGAGCCTGGAACGCGACCAAAGAGACGGCGCCGCAACGCTCTACACGTCACCGAGCTACGTCGAGACCCATCGGTTGCTGACCAGCCTGCTGACCGAGGTGATCGGTGCGGAAGAGGCAGCGTGGAGCGCGTACGCCCTGCTTGCCGCGACTCGCATCGATCTGGTGGACCACCTCGTCACCACCGAGGGCATGACGCGAGACGACTTGCGACGCAACGTGAGGGCTCTCGTCGGCCGGGTCCTCTCCCCCGGCGACGGTTAGCCATCCTCGTACTCGGTCCGAACCGTGACCGGAGAATGCGGGCGATCTGGTTCTCGTCCAGAAAAGTCAGATGATCGTCGGCATTCCTCGACGGCAGTGCGCCCAATTACTCGTCGCCAGTCACCTCAACGCCAACAAATCAGACGTGTACATCCACAGTGAACAGTATGGTGAACATCTGAGTGGGTCGATCGCTGACATCGGTGAGGACGACCGGGTACGACGAGAGGTAGACACTGTGGCTTCAGTGGGTTTCATAGGGTTGGGCACAATGGGGGCCGGCATGGCGCGCCGCCTGGTGGATGCGGGCCACGACGTCGTCGTGTGGAATCGGGCGACGGGCGCCACAGAGCCGTTGGCCGCCGCCGGCGCCCGTGTCGCGGACACCGCCCAGGAAGCGCTGCAGACGGGTCTCGCCTTCTCCATGCTGGCCGACGACGACGCAGCCCTCGGCGTCTTCTCCGACGAGGCATTGGCTTCTGCGGTCGGCGCGACCCACGTCAACATGGCAACGGTGAGCATCGAGACCGCGCGCACCCTCGACGCCAAGCACCGAACCGCTGGAGTGGGTTACGTCGCCGCTCCCGTCCTTGGTCGGCCACATCTCGCGGCTAGCGGTCAACTCAACATCGTCGCCGCCGGCCCCTCCTCGGACATCGAACGTGCGCGACCGTTCCTCGACGTGCTGGGCAAGAAGGTCTGGTCCGTCGGAGACGAACCCGAACGGGCGAACCTGGTGAAGATCGCTGTGAACTACAACCTCATTCACACTCTGCAGGCACTCGCGGAATCGGTCACGATGGTCGAACGCGGCAACGTGTCGGGTGACACCTTCATCGAAATACTCACCGACACTGCCTATACCGGAAGCGCTTACGGCGGTTACGGTCCCATGATTGCGCGGCAAGTCTACGAGCCCGTTGGCTTCACCGTCGCCTTGGGTCTCAAGGATCTCGGGCTCGCCGAACGGGCGGCCGTCGACACCGGCACCGCGCTTCCCACGGGTCCAGCGTTGCGATCGCTTTTCGAGTCCGCCCTGGCCGACGAGGACCTCTCCAAGCTGGACTGGTCAGCGGTCGCCGAGGTGACCCGTCGACTCTGACGAGTCACGAGATGGCCGGCTCAATTCAGTATCACTACACATCAGCGCTTGGGGACGTGCGGCTGTCCCATGACGGGAGCGCGCCGGGCCGCACCCCGACACGATATGAAACGTCCTTGAACTGCGTAGATGCCTCATACAGGCGCCCGCCTTCACCATCTGTCAACGCTGTGTAGGCAGACGCCTAGGTCACAGTCGGTTTGTATAGTGACGGTTGACACACTGTTCATCGTGAACTTAGGCTGACGACGGCAGACGGCCGCCTGCGACGACACCTCCCACCGCCGGCCTCAAGACGTCCACAAGGAGATGACCGCATGACGAACCTGATGCGCCCATTGGCCGCAGGCGTGGTGAGTCTGGCGTGCGTGGCCAGCCTGACCGCCTGCAACCGCGACTCCGGCGAGTCCGCGACGACTGTCGGATACAGCACCTACACGGTGTCGAACCCGTTCTTCGCGGGGATGCAGAAGGGACTTGACGCCGGCAGTAGCCAGCACGGCTATCAGATGGTGACGACCAACGCGAATGGTGAACCGAGCCAACAGGTTAGCGACATCGAGAACCTGCTGAACCGCGGCGCCCAGTACCTGCTGCTCACGCCTGCGGACGGCAAGGCCGTCACCCCGGCTCTGAATGCCGCCGAGGCCAAGAACGTCCCGGTGATCTCGATCGCCGATTCGGTCGAGGCGGACATCACCTCGACCGTGAACCTGGACAACGTCGCGGCGGGCCAGATGGCCGCCCAGCAAATCGTCCAGTTCCTGAACACCGTGAACGGCGGGCCTCGCGGCAACGTCGTCAACATCACCGGCATCATCGGAACGCCCTCGGCGTCGGACCGCAACAAGGGATTCCTCGACGAGATCGGGAAGTATCCCGACATCAAGATCGTGGCCACCCAGGACGGCGGCTACGACACGGAGAAGTCCAACGCGGCGATGAACGACATCCTGCAGGCCAACCCCAAGGTGGACGCCGTATTCAACGGCAACGACGCCGAGGCGGTCGGTGTCAGCGCGGCGATCGAGGCCGCTGGACGCTTCAAGCCGGTCGGCGCGCCCGGTCACATCTACGTGATCGGGGTCGACGGCTCCAAACCGGCGATCGCCAACATCCGCGCAGGCATTCAGGACGCCTCCGTCAGCCAGAATCCAATCAAGATGGCCGAGAAGGCAATTGAGTTGGTCTCCGACCTCAAGGCGGGCAAGGAGGTACCGAAGGACGTCGTGTATCCCGCGCAGCTGATCACCAAGGCAAACATCGACTCACCCGAGGTCAAGGCGTACGGCATCTGGGCAGATGAGGTGCAATGAGCCACGGAGCGGCAGAGCTGACGCTGGAATCGCTGACGAAGTCCTACGGCGGAGTGCACGCCCTCACCGACGTCACCATGACGTTGCGACCCGGCAGCGTGGTCGCTCTCGCTGGTGAGAACGGTGCGGGCAAGTCGACCCTGATCAAGATTCTCGCAGGTGCCGTATCCGCCGATCACGGAAGGGTTTTGCTCGACGGCACGGAGTTGCCTGCCGACCCCAGACGTGTCATCGACGTCGGTGTCAGCGTCATCTATCAGGAGTTGACCGACATCCCGGACATGTCCGTCGTGGACAACGTCATGTTGGGCCGACCGCTGCACAACGCAAACATGACCAACCGGCGTGGCAACCGGCGCGCCGCCCGCGACGCACTGTCCCGGGTCGGACTCACCGACGTCGACGTGACGCGACCCGTCCGATCGCTGACCCTGGCGCAACGCCAACTGGTGGAGATCGCCAGGTGCTTGGCGCGCAAAGCCCGCGTCCTGGTGTTCGACGAACCCACCTCGGCGCTACCGGAACACGACGTCAAGAATCTGCACGCGTTGATCGGACGGCTCAAGCAGGAGGGGCTGACCATCGTCTACGTCAGCCACCACCTCGACGAACTGTTCGCGATCGCGGACAGGATCTGTGTCTTGCGGGACGGCCGTCTGGTCGACGACCGTCCGATCGCCGAGTGGACCGAGAGATCGCTGATCAAGGCCATGCTCGCCAAGGATCTCGAACAGGCGTACCCCTTCGAGGCACGGGATCTCGGCGAGGTCCGACTGTCGGTGTCCGATCTGAGCGCGCCAGGCATTCGCAACGCAACGGTGACCGCGCGGGCCGGCGAGATCGTCGGCCTCGTCGGTCTCGCGGGCGCGGGGCGCACAGAACTGATGAAGGCCATCGCCGGGATCAACGACGCCTCCGCGGGCACCATCACCCGCGACGCCACCTCGCTGCGGACGGGCAGCATCGTGTCGGCCAAGAAGCTCGGGATCGTGTACTCGCCGGAGGACCGAAAGACCGAAGGCGTCATCCTCGACAAGAGCATTCAGGACAACATGATCTACGGCCTGTACTCCCGGGTCTCCCGGTATGGCATCCGGATGCCAGCCGCTCAGCGGAAATTCGCGGCGACGGCGATGAAGCGTTTCGGCGTCAAGGCGGAGTCACCGGCCACGGCCGTCGGCATGCTGTCCGGGGGGAACCAGCAGAAGGTCGTGCTCGCCCGCGCGGCGGCGGGTCAGCCCGCCGTCATGCTGCTCGACGATCCGACCCGCGGCGTCGACGTCGGTGCGAAATCCGGTATCTACCAACGAATCATCGAACTCGCAAAGACCGGTGTCGCCGTCCTGCTGACGAGTTCGGACACCGACGAGGTGCTGGCGATGGCCGACCGCGTCTACGTCCTTCGAGCGGGCCGACTCGTTGGTGAAGTCGCCCGGTCGGAGTACGACCGCGAACACATCCTCCACCTCGCCGCGGCGGGCTAAGCGAAAGCGCACACCATGACCACGACGACCACCGGAACGTCGCCCGCGAGCGAGGGGCACACGACGTTGGACTACCAACGCACGACCAGGACCGACACCATCCGCCGAATGGCGAAGAGCCCACTGTTCCCCATCGTCGCGGCCCTCGTCGTCGCATGCGTCGTCATGTTCATCCTGACGCCCAAGTTCCTCACCACGTCGAACCTGACGAACATCGTGACTCAGTCGTCGATCGTCGGAATCGCCGCCGTGGGAGCCACGTTCATCATCATCACCGGGGGCATCGACCTCTCGGTCGGCTCCAACATCGCGCTGTCCGGGATGCTCGCCGCGACCCTGGTCGGTGGCGGACTCAACGGTGCGCTCGGCGTCCTGCTCACCATCGTCGTCGCCGCCCTCATCGGCGGGTTGAACGGCTTCTCGGTCACGGTGCTGCGCCTCGCCCCGTTCATCGTCACCCTCGCCGTGCTCGGCATGGGTCGTGGTCTGACGCTCCAGATCAGCGGTGGGCAGAGTGTCTACGATCTGCCCGCCTCGTTCACCTGGCTTGGTGGCGGCACGCTGCTCGGACTGCCCGTCCCCGTGGTCACCACCGTGCTGATGTTCGCCATCGGCTACTTCGTGCTGAGCCGCACAACGTTCGGCCATCAGGTATATGCCGTCGGCGGCAACCGGGAGGCGGCTCGTCTGGCCGGCATCCGCGATCGCCGCGTCCTCTTCTCGGTCTACGCCATCGCCGGGGTCTGCGCAGGAATCGCCGCCATCACCCTCGTCGGACGCTTAGGCTCCGCGACACCAACTGCCGCAACGGGATTGGAACTACAGGTGATCGCCGCGGTGGTCATCGGCGGCACCAGCCTCTTCGGCGGCAAGGGAAGCCTGGCAGGCACCTTCGTCGGGGTGCTGCTCATCGGCGTGATCAACAATGGCCTGACCCTGCTCAACGTCAGCCCGTTCTGGGTGCAGTTCATGCAGGGCGCACTGATCTTCATCGCCGTGCTGCTGGACTCGTACAACTCCCGCAGGTTGTCGAAGGGTAGGCGCTGAATCGGTCAGCCGGTCAGCGGGTCCCGCTACGGTCCACGACGAACCAAATGCCAACGGCTGGTTCGTCGAACGGGTTGCTCAGACGGTGCGGAATCGTCGAGTCGAAGTTCAGGCTGTCACCGGGGCCCAACACCTGACGCGCGAACGCCACTTGAACTTCGAGACGGCCGGCCAGCATGTGAATGTACTCGGATCCCCCGTGGTTCATCAGGTTGTCGGCGGGGCACGATTCGGTCCGCGGCGGGTAGGTGACCCGCAGGAATTCCACATCCGGATCGTGCGCGGGGGTGAGGCGCTCCCAGCGCACGCCGTTGAGGAAGAGATCCGGCCGCTCGTCGGCGCGCTGGAGGCCAGGCAACGTCCCCATCTCCGCGAGCGCGACGACCTGTTGTCCGCCGGCCTTGCTGGCATTTGCCTTGCGCACCCGCAACGTCGACTCGGTGGGCGGTCCGGCAGCCGCGACCGGCTTGGGCTCCTCGTCACTCATCAGCGAGTCCAGCGACAGCCCGAGTTCGGAGGTCATCGCGAAGAGCGTGCCGACCGACGGCGCCGCCCGGCCGAGCTCCACCTGGGAGATGAAGCTCGGTGACAGGTCGACGCGACGCGCCAACTCGCGCAGCGACATCTTCGCCGCCTCCCTGGCGGCACGCAGTCGCTGTCCCATGGGCGTGCCGGGCTGTTCTGCACGGTCCGCCACCTCGGAGAACGCTTCGCTCATCGCGACCCACCTTTCGCCAAGGGAACCGCGGGACATTGTGTCATCAGCAGCTGACCCCTTGCATCCAGTGCTCGTGGACCGTGTGCCAATCGGAGTCCGCCGCCGACGCGCCGTCGGAAACGGGCTAAACCAGAACCATTCCCCCGTCTATCGCCATCACCTGCCCGGTGATGAAGTCGCTGTCCGCGCTGGCGAGGAACACAGCGGTCGGGACGACGTCAGCCACCTGCGCGGCGCGGCCAAGTAGTGCTCCCGAGGCGAAGGCGGCGAAGGCGTCGCCCTCCTTCTCGGCGGCGTGGATGTCGACCATGTCCTTGTCCAACTGAGCCCACAGCGGGGTCTCCACAACACCAGGAGAGAAGCCGTTCACCGTGATTCGGTCGCCGGCCAACGCTCGAGCCCCGGCCTGGATGATCGCCACTACCGCGAACTTGCTTGCGCAATAAGGGACGAACTCCGCATAGCCCTGCCGGGAGGCGATCGACGCGGTGTTGACGATCTTGCCGCCACCGCCCTGGGCGATCATCTGCTTGGCCGCTTCCTGGGTTCCGATCAGGACGCCGAGGGCGTTGACGTCCATGACGAGGTTCCAGTTCTCCTCGGTGACGTCGAGGAACTGCATGGGCTTGTTCAGACCGGCGTTGTTGAACATTATGTCCAGGCGCCCGAACTCGCGCACCGTCCCTTCGATGGCGGCGCGTACCTGCTCGCGCTTGGTGACGTCCATCCCGACGCTGATCGCCGAGTGCCCGTCGTCCCTGAGTGCGGCCGCCACGGCATCGGCGGCGGCCACGTTGACGTCACCGACGGCGACGTTCGCGCCCTCCCCCGCCAGTGCGCGGGCGATGCCGGCACCCATTCCTTGACCCCCTCCGGTAACGAGAACCGTTCGGCCACTTACCCGATCGACCATTGCCGACCTCCTGTCCGTGTCATGGCGCCGTCAGTGGAAGACGACGCCGCCGTTGACGTCGAGTGACGCCCCGGTGACGTACGACGCCGCCGGGGACGCCAGCCACACCAGGGCGTCGGCGATGGCCGACGGGGGTCCGGCGATCTTGAGCGGGATCTTCGCCCACTCGATGTCCTTCATCTGTTCGAACGTGATGCCACGCTCGGCGGCTTCGGTGTGCAGGGCCGCGCGATGCATCTTCGTGTCGATGTTCCCCGGGCACACCGTGTTCACCCGGATGTCCGGGGCCAACTCCTCGGCCAGCGCCTGCGCGAAGACGATGACGGCGGCCTTCGAGGCGCAGTAGGACGAGAAGTAGGCGTGTCCGGAACGGCCCCACCAGGACGAGATGAAGGTGATGCTGCCGCCGTCACGGGACAGCAGCGGTGTCAACGACCTGGTCAGCAGGAAGGGTCCGGTGAGGTTGACGTCCATCACCTTTCGGAACTCCGCGGGATCCAGCTCGGTCACGGCGGCCGCGTTCTGCACGACACCGGCCACCAATGCGATCGTGTTCAGTTGGCCGTGGATGGACCCGACTTCGGAGGCCAGCGCGCTGACACTCTGCTCGTCGGTGATGTCGGTGACCGTGGTGGTGACCCGCGCACCGTCGACGCCCAGCTCCTCGGGCAGCTGGTGAACGGCGTCGACGGCATCGACTGCCACCACGTCGTATCCGTTGTCCAGGAATGCCTTTACGGTCTCGCGGCCGATGCCGCCCGCGGCACCGGTCACCAGGGCGACGGGGCTCATCAGACCTCCACCAGGATCTTCTGTGCGTCACCGCTGGGGTCCAGCAGCCGGTCGAAGCCACGCTCGACGATGTCGGCGACCGGCACGACGTCGCTGACCGCCTTCTCCACCGGGAACCGCCCGGATGCCACCAGCGCGATGATCCGCGGCCAGTCCGTGACCGGGTAGCACCAGGTCCCGATCAGGCTCAGATCCCTGTTGGACAGGTTCATCGGATCGAAGGAGGCCGGTTTGATGTGCAACCCGACCTGGGTGACGGTGCCGTGCGAGCGCACGGCGTTCAGCGCCGCGTTCAAGCCGGGCTCCGAGCCCGAGCATTCGGCGGCCACGTCGACGCCGACGCCGCCCGTCATGTCCCTCACCGCGGTGGTGACGTCGTCGGACGTGGGGTCGAGGATCGTCGCGATGCCGAACGACGCAGCCAGCGCACGGCGTTTGGGGTTGGGCTCGGAGATGATGACCTGCGAGGCGCCCGCCGCGTGGGCGTAGAGCGCGGACAGGGCGCCGATGGGCCCGGCGCCGGTGATCAGGATCGAGTCTCCCGCCCTGAATCCGGTCCGGTCGACACCGTAGGCGGCGACCGCAGACGGCTCGATCAACGCGCCCTGCTTGTCGCTGACGGTGTCGGGGAGGACGCTCACCTGACTGGCGCTGAGCACCAGTTGTTCGGAGATCCCGCCGCCGTCGAAGCTGAGTCCGACGCAGGCCATCTGCACGCAGAGGTGATTGAGGCCGCGCCGACAGAAGTAGCACTCCCCGCAGAAGATCAACGGCTGCACGGAAACTCGGTCACCCACGGACACCGAGGAGACGTCGTCGCCCACTTCGAGGACACGGGCGGACAGCTCGTGCCCGAGCACCTGCGGCGCCGCCGACCCCGTGAGGGGGTGAGGGGACGTCGGGATGACGATCGGCCCCGCGAGGTATTCGTGGAGGTCCGTCCCGCAGATACCGCACAGGATGGGACGCAGTCGGACCTGACCCCGCTTCAGCGGACCCGGCTCGGCCACGTCCTCAACGCGGATGTCGTGCTCGTCGTAGAAAATGGCGGCGCGCATTTCGTTTCTCCCTCTTCCTGTTTCAGCGGATTGATCGTATTGAGGTCAGTGGGCAACGCTTCTCAGACACTGGTGATGCCTCCGTCGATGACGACCGCCGACCCGGTCTGGTAGCCCACGTCACCGCGAAGCAGGAACATGACGGTCTCCGCGATCTCGCGCGGCGAGGCATAGCGACCGATGGGCGTGCCCTCCTCGAATCGGCGTCTCTCCCAGTCGGGATCCTCCGGGTTGACGAGGAGTTCGGAGCGGCGCATCAGCGGAGTCTCGACGGGACCAGGGCACAAGCAGTTGACCCTGATGCCGTGTGCCGCCATCTCGCTGGCAGCGCTGCGGGTGAGACCCAAGACGGCGTGCTTGGTGACCGCGTAGTCGGACCTGTCCGGTGCAGACTTCAGACTGAGAATCGACCCCGTATTGACCACGGCGCCAGCACCTTCGGCCACCATGTGGGGCAGGACCGCCTGTAGTCCCCAGAACATGCTGTTGAGGTTGACGTCGATGACGCGCAGCCAGTCGGCCGGGTCGGTGTCCAGGATCGACTTGTGGACACCCTCGACGCCGGCGTTGTTGAAGAACAGCGTGGGTGCGCCATGCTCGGCTGTCGCGGCGTCTGCGTAGCCGAACACCTGTGCTCGATCGGCGACGTCGGCCTGGTATGGGACGACCGACGAGGTCGCCTCGTTCGCGGTCGCCGTGGCTGAGTCACCGTCGACGTCGACGGCCAGCACCTTCGCGCCTGCGGCGGCGAGGCTGAGCGTCACCGCCTTGCCGATGCCGCTGCCCGCACCGGTCACGATCGCAGACCGTCCTTCGAAGGACCATTCGGAAGTCATCGCATGATGTCCTGTTCGCCGTTCTTGCACTCGGTCTCCGTGCTCGCGGGTGTTCGGTATTGGTGGACACCCGGCGGGCAGCCCGGGGGTGGCCATCGTTCGGGCGACCGTCGCAATGTGACCCGCCTGGTGTCGAGATGACCCGCGATGCTGCAGGTCAGTCGTTACCGATCGACTCCTGGCTCCCCGGAGGCCGAGGTAGCGACGTTCTCCGATAGCGACGAGCGTCACACACGGACTGATTCATGACACTAAACACTTGCCGTGGTGGTGTCAACCAACTCCAGGCTCCGGTCGGGCCGGGAAAGAGCCGTGGCGAAGGCTGCCAAAGGCCGCGCGAACAGCTCACCGAGCGACCACGGCGAACGTGCCCAAAAGCACGGCAACCTGGTATCTCTGCCAGATCCCCCTGGGACTGGTCGAGACGAACGAGCCCCGGTGCACGCGGGCCCGAAGATTTGGCTAGACCGATGGTGAGAGGGCCTCGCGCAATGCCGCTACGTTATCGGTGGAGCGCTTCAGCTCGCCCCGTTCAATGCGGTGGGCAAGCTGGACGACCGCGTCGTTGACCGGGGCCGGCCGCCCAAGCCGACGCAACTCCTCGACGACCCGCCCGTTGATCTGGTCGACCTCGCTGCGACGGGACTTCATCCAGTCCTGGAGCACGGTGGACAGCGTGTGCGAGAGGACGTACTTGTCGAGGAGCACGTCCATCAGCGTGTCGACGAAGCCGTGCGGATTGGTGGGATCCACGGAGGTGAGGCCGAAGATGGGCACCACCGACTGGCCCGCCGCGAGGGCCGCGTCGACCGCTTCGTAGCCGGCCTGCATCATCACCTCCTTCATTCCGGGGTGATGACCCGCCTCGACGATCGACAGGTCGAGGATCGCCGACGGAACCAGTTCGGCGGCGTTGATGACCAGCTTCATCCACTTTGCCGATCGGATGTCGTCCACCACGTCGACGGCTCCGGAGTGACGCAGCAGCGACGCGACCTCTTCCTCCCGGCCTGCCGTGGCCGGCCCGAGGCTGCCCACGGCGAACCAGCTTCGCGACCGCGGTGAGTGACGGTCGACCACGCCGGGCTCGAACATCGTCGACGAAATCTCGATGACGGCGCCCAATGTCCGTTCTGCGCCGATGATCTCGGTCATGTCGTCGACCGTCATGCCGTTCTGAACGCCGACTGCGATTCCGTCGTCGGCGAGGTAGGGCTTGATCAGCTCGCACGCCCAGCGCGTGTCGTAGGCCTTGACGAGCATCAACACCACGTCGAACTTGCGTCGCAGTGTCGCCACCTCACAGAAGTGCAGGACCGGCACCTTCGCCGACACCTTCTCCTCGGGCGTCTCGACGCGGATTCCGTGTCGACGGATCGCCTCGACGTGGGCCGGCCACTGCTCGATGAAGGTGACGTCGTGGCCAGCTTCGGCCAGGTCCGCACCGATGGCCGCCCCATTGGCACCGGTTCCGACTATCGCAATCGATTGCATGGCTGCTCAGTACTCGTAGTCGACGATGGCTCGCCGGGCGACGAATTCGCCCGCGATCTTGGCCGCTCTCTGGTGCTCCGGATGCACCTGATAGGCCTCGAGGTCGGCGCTCGACCGGTGCTCGGACACCAACACCACGTCCCAGTGCCCCTCAGCGGTTCCCAGATCCGGGCGCACCGTGATCGACTCGACCTCGTCGAGCGTTGCCAGCGCTTCGAGCACGTCCTGCATCCGCTGGATGTGCGCCCTCCGCGCCTCGTCGTCGGGCGTGTCGAGTTCGAATGCCACGATGTGTCTGATCACGAACTGCTCCTCGAGTCACTTGCGACAACAGTGTGCAATGGAGATTAACATCGAAGCCGCGTCGACTCCATGGAAATCGCGTTCGACTTTGGGCCGGTCGTGCGGCGCAATGACTCGGCTCGAGAAACACTGAATTACAACGGGTTACGTGACCGGTGCGGACGAAGCGGACCTCGGCCTCGGAGCTGGAAGTCGTCGCACCTCGTTGAAACGCTCGAGTGTTTCGCCTTCCATATGTAGCATGGCGCTAAACACTGCCCACGGAATGAGGTGTGCGATGAGCATCGAAGAGCTCAACATTGCGGTGGTCGGGACAGGTGCCAACGGGGCCTCGCTCGGCGCAGACATGGTCCGCGCCGGGTTGTCGGTCACGTACGTCGACCAGTGGCCGGCCCACGTTGAGGCGATGCGGACCGACGGCCTCACCGTGAACTTTCCCGACGGCACGGTCGAGCGGACCGAGATAGACGCGTACCACCTGTGTCAGGTCGCCGAACTCCGTCGTCCGTTCGACATCGTGTTCGTCAGCGTGAAGACTTACGACACCCGCTGGGCGGTCGAGCTGCTCAAGCCGCTGCTCCACGAGGGGTCCGTCGTCGTCGGCCTCCAGAACGGCATGACGATCGACGACGTGGCCGAAATCGTCGGCCCCGAGCGAACTATCGGCGCCGTATTGGGCATCGCGGCCAACATGTTCGAGCCCGGCGTCGTGAACCGCCAGGTGTCGCGGGCGGACACCTGGACCACCGTCGGCACATATGAAGGCGCCCCGACCCCTCAGTTGAAGAACGTCCAAGCCGTGCTGTCCACCGCAGCGGTGACCGAGATGTCGAGCGACATCCGGGCGTCGAAGTGGATGAAGCTCTTGGCCAACATTCCCGAGATGCTCCCCTCGGCCATCCTCGGCGTGCCGCTTCTGACCGCGGTCCACGTCCCCGGCGTCCGGGAGACGATGGACGAGGCGTCTCGCGAGGCATACGCACTAGCCAGGGAACTCGGCATCGCGATGGTGCCGATATTCGGCATGACCGCAAGGGACGTCCGGGATTCGGACCAATATGCCCTCGATCTTCTCGACGCAGTGCTGAAGTCGTACTCGCTGGAGGACACACGCGTCGCGGTTCTGCAGGACTGGGACAAGAAGCGTCACGCCGAACTCGACGCCTACAACGGCTACATCGTCGAGACTCGCCGGAAGCTGGGGGGCAGTGCACCGGTGAACGAGGCAATCCTTCATATCGCCAACAGGATCGAATCAGGCGACCTTGAGCCGAGTTTGAATAACGCAGGTCTCCTGGTTGCCGCCCGCACTCTAGCCGACTGACCGCACGATGGGCGCCACCCGCCCCGTGGAGCGGCGCCCCGCACGGCCCGGGAGCCCCCGGGACCCCTAGATCAGGATCGCCAACGGGTTCTGGATGCGTCTGACGAACGCCGCCATCCACTGAGCGGCGACCGCGCCGTCGATCACCCGATGGTCGGCCGACAGCGTGACCGTCATGACCGTGGCTATGGCCAGGTCGCCGTCCACGACGACCGGTCGGGGCGCCGCGCCTCCCACGGCAAGGATGCCGGACTGCGGCGGGTTGATGATCGCCGAGAACTCGCTCACCCCGTACATCCCGAGATTCGACACCGCGAAGCTGCCGCCCTCGAGCTCGGCCTGCTTGAGCCGACCATCGCGGGCACGTTGGGCGAGGTCGGCGACGGTGGCCGCCACGACGGACAGCGACATGCGGTCGACGCCCCGCAACACCGGGGTGAGCAGGCCGCCGTCGACGGCAACGGCGACCGCGAGGTCGACGTCGACGAAGCGCCGTATCGACGTGTCGTTCCAGATCGAGTTGGCCTCGGGTACCTCGACGAGAGCTCCAGCAGCGGCCTTCAACACGAAGTCGTTGAGCGAAACCTTGACCGCCGCAGCCTCGTTGACCGAGCGGCGCAGCTCCATCAGCGCATCTACCCGGCAGTCCGCCTTGACGTAGAAATGCGGCACCGTCGTCTTGCTCTCGGTGAGGCGTCGGGCGATCGCCTTGCGCATGCCGGTGAGCGGCTCGTCGGTGAACCCGTCGGCCGCAACCGGCGGCGGCGGTGGCGCCGGCTCGGCGGCTGGCGGGTCGATCCCCGCCGGCTCTGCTACGGCCAACCGGTCGAGGTCGCGGCGCACGATGCGTCCGCCGGGCCCGGTCCCCGTCACCGTGGCGAGGTCGATGTTCCTCTCGCCAGCCAGCTTTCGCACCAGGGGCGTCGCGAAGAGGCGGGTGCCGGTGGTGTTGGGTGACACCCCGGGCGACGCCTTGCGCTCGGGTTCGGCGGTCTGCTGGTTGGCCGCCGCGCGCACGGGTGCGGATTCGCGCTGCGACGCGGCCTCCAGCACCGGGGCTCCCGAGTCAGGGTCGACCGCCGTGGCGTCGGCCTCCAGGTCGGAGTCGGCATCGGGGGTGGCCGGCGTAGGGTCGGCCGGGGATTTGGCGTCGAGGTCGGCCCCGGTGTCTCCATCATCGAGGCTCTCTCCAGGAGCCAGCACGATCGCGATGGGGTCGCCGACGGCGATGGTGGCGCCCGGTTCGGCAATCAGCCGGGCCAGCACGCCTGCGACCTCGGCGGCCAGTTCGACCACGGCCTTCTCGGTCTCGACTTCGGCAAGCGCGTCGCCGACCTTGATCTCCTGCCCCTCCGTGACGAGCCACGACTGGATCACGGCCTCGGTCGCGTTGGCGAGCACCTCGGGCATCCGTACCACGGTGGGCATCAGCGGTTACCTTCCGTCGTTTGGCTCGTCACGGGCTGGCCCATGCCGACTCTGATCTTCTCCAGGCCTGCGACGACTTCCTCGGTGCCCGCAATCGCGGCCCGCTCCAACACCTTCGAGATGCTCGGCGAGGCCTCCCCACCCGAGACCCGCTCGACGGGTTGGTCCAGCCAGTCGAACAACCGTCGCTGAATCTCGTCGGCCAACCATCCGCCATAGGAACTGCCCCGCGCCCCCTGCTCGACGATCAGGACGGCGTTGGTCTTCTTCACGCTGGCGGTGATCGTGTCCCAGTCGATGGATGCGCGGTCCAGCCAGCGCAGGTCGATGAGTTCGGCGTCCACCCCGGTCTGTTCGATGGCCTCCGCGCACCGGGCGACCATCGAGAGGTAGCTGATGACCGTGACCTCGGTGCCCCGTCGGCGAACCGCCGCGTTTCCGGGCGGGATCACATAGTCCAGATCTCCCTCGGGCACCTCGTCAGCCTTGGCGTACAGATCGATGTGTTCGATGACGAGCACCGGATCCTGAAGCGCCAGAGCAGCATTCATCAAACCGACGTAGTCGGCGGCGGTGGAGGGTGCCACGATCCGCCAACCGGGACTGGTGCTGAACACGCCCGCCGGGTCCATCAGATGCTGGGAACCGTAACCCGATCCCATCGCCACCTTGGTCCTGAGCACGAACGGCACCGGGTTCTCCCCGCCGAACATGTGGCGCGCCTTGCCAATCTGATTGAACACCTGATCGGCGGCGACCCACATGAAGTCGGGGTACATGAATTCGACGACGGGCCGAAACCTGCCGTCGAGCGCCAAGCCGCCCCCCACTCCGGTGAAGGCGTTCTCGCTGATCGGCGTGCCGACCACTCGCTCGTCGCCGTACTTGGCCAGCCCCTTGGTGGCGCCGTTGGTACCGCCGCCAAGTCGGTGCACGTCCTCGCCGAACACCACGATGCGGTCGTCGGTCTCCATTCGACGGTCCATTACACCTGCGACCGCGTCGACGAACTTCACCTTGCGCCAGGGGCCTTCGTAGTCGAGGGGATCCAACGCGGTCAGCTCGTCGAGCTCGCTCGCGTCGCCGCGGACGCCGACGTTGACGAACCCGGGATCGGGCCACAGCTCCTCGCGGATGCGGCGCTTGCCGCCCTTGTCGGGATCGGGTTCGGTGAGCTCGGCCGCCACGGCGGTCATGGCCTCCTGCGCCTGGGACCGCACCGAGGCGACGCCCGCCTCGTCGATGAGGCCGAGCGCGATCATCTCCCGCGCCACCCGCTCCAGCGGATCACGCTGCTTCCACTCCGCTTCCTCCTCCTTCTGGCGGTAGCCGAAGGCGCTTCCCGGGTAGGGGCCGTTCTGGTGGAAGAACCGGTACACCTCTGCTTCGACCACGGCCGGGCCTTCCCCACTTCGCATCCGCTCGGCAGCCTGCTGCGTCGCGAGATGCACGGCGAGGGGGTCCATTCCGTCGATGCGCCAGCCGGGGATGCCAAAGCCCTGGCCGCGCACCGAAAGCCTGGTGTCTGCGGTGATCTCGTCGACGTGCGTCGACACGGCGTAGAGGTTGTTCTCGATGAAGAAGCAGAACGGGAGCTTCCACACCGCGGCGAGGTTCATCGTCTCGAGCACCGAGCCGATCTGGCTGGATCCGTCGCCGAAGTAACTGATGGTGAGATCGGTGGTGCCACTGTGCTTTTGCGCCCAGGCATTGCCTGCGCCCATCGGCACGCCGCCGCCGACGATGGCGTTGGTGCCGAGCGCACCCGCCTCGAACCACTGCAGGTGCATCGAGCCGCCACGGCCCTTGCAGTACCCCTCCTTCAAGCCCAGGATCTCGGCGAGCGTGCGCTGCAACACCCGTTGGATCTTCGGGGTCACCACGGCGGCCGGATCGAGCGCGCCACCGCTGACGTGCGTGAGCGCCTTGGCCAGGAATTGGTGGTGTCCGCGATGTGAGCCGTTGACTGCGTCGGTGGACCGCAACCCGACGATGGATCCAACCGCGCCACCCTCCTGCCCGATGCTGGAGTGGGCGGGTCCGTGCACCAGGCCCTCACCCGCGAGCTCGAGCACTGTCTCCTCGAAGGCGCGGATGAGGTGCAACTCGACGAGCATCGTCGCGAGAAGCACCGGGTCGGCGGCCTTCCAGTCGTCTTCGGTGGTCGTCAGCTCGACCCATGGAGCATGTGTCTCAAGGCTGCGTTCGAGTGGCATGAACCCTCATCTCGGTTGGCGGACAGCGCTCGACCAGAGTGAGCGCGACCACACCAACATAGCCCTATTGGATCCAATATGACCAGACTTGGTCGCCATAATGCTCGGCTGTGCTTATTCTGGGCATCATTGGATCCACTGCTACTGAGGAGTGACATGCCCCTACCCGGCCTGGTCGGCACCGACCACATCGGATTCACCGTGCCGGATCTCGAGGAGGCCCACGACTTCTTCGTCCGGATCCTCGGTTGCATTCACGTCTACTCGCTGGGGCCGTTTGCGCACGACGACGACTGGATGCGCGAACACCTCAACGTGCACCCACGCACCGTGATGCGAGAACTGCGCTTCTACCGCTGCGGCATGGGAGCCAACTTCGAGGTGTTTCAGTACGAACCCGCCGACGGGCAGGCCCCGATCCCGCGCAACAGCGACATCGGCGGGCACCATCTCGCGCTCTACGTCCACGACCTTGACGCGGCCGTGGACTACCTTCGTGCCGTGGGCATCCGCGTTCTCGGCGAACCGACCCCGAGCCGGAACGCGAGCGAGGGACAGCGCTGGGTGTACTTTCTGAGCCCGTGGGGGATGCAGTTCGAGCTGGTGAGCTTTCCGAGCGGCAAGGCCTACGAGAAGGAGGCCGAGGTGCTGCTGTGGAACCCGAACCAGCCGGCGGAGTAATCCGCGTCCGCGACGGGATCACCGGAGCCCGCGTCGCCGACGAACTACGTTCGGCAATTCTGCACGGCGCCCATCCGCCGGGGACGCGATTGCGCCAGGAGGAACTCGCCGCGCAGTACGGCGCCAGTCGCGTCCCCGTGCGCGAGGCGTTGCGCACCCTCGAGTCCGAAGGACTGGTCACGACGGTGGCCAACACGGGCGCGTGGATCGCCCGGTTGAGCCTCGACGAGTGCGTCGAGCTGTATCAGGTGCGCGAGCGGATCGAGCCACTGTTGCTGCGCTACAGCATGCCTGCGCTGCGCGACGACCAGATCGACCGGCTCACCGAACTGGTCGGAGAGATGGAACGCGCCCGTGACGTCGAGGAGTTCCTCGAGCTGGACCGCGCGTTCCACCTCGGAAGCTATGCCGGCGCACAGACCAGCTTTCTGGGGCCGACGGTCGAGCGGCTGTGGAACACCACCCAGCACTACCGACGCGCGTTTACCCGCCTCCTCGACCTCGATGGCAACCGAATCCTGCACGACGAGCACCACATGCTGGTGACGGCGATCCGGGAGCAGGACTGCGAGGAGGCGGAGCGCGTTCTGCTTGGCCACATCCGCCGCACCCGCCTCCAGTTGGCGCGCCATTCAGAGGTTTTCGAGTAGGCGGGCGTCAGCACCGCCCCTCAGTGCTCGCGGCCATGCACGAACCAGACGCCCTCGAACTGCTCTGGACCCGGGTTGCGCAGGATGTGGGGAATGCTCGAATCGAAGCCGAGCGACTCACCTTGTCGCAGCAGAAAGACCTCGTCGCCGACGGTGATCTCGACCTCGCCCGCCACCACGAAGCCGTACTCGTAACCGTCGTGGATCGAGAGGTGATCACCGTCGCTCGACGTGGCGCCGGGCGCGTAGGTGATCTTCATGAAGTTGACGCCGTGTTCCGGGGTCGCCGCAAGACGCTCCCACATCACGCCCTCGGCCATTGCCAGCGAGGGGCGGTGCGAGGGGTGCACGACTGACACCCGGTTCGCGTATTCGGTCGGCCGCCAGGCGTTTACCGGATGCATTCGCCCGTTCGAGCCGGCGGTGCCGTTGGGTGTACTGCGGGTGCGCGCGGCGGCGACCGGGGCCGCAGTGGATTGGTCCTCGAACAGCTCGTCGACCGAGACGTTGAGAAGCTGCGACATGGCATACAGCGTTGCGACGGAGGGCTGGGACTTGCCGTTCTCGATCTGCGAGACGAGAGACGGGGACACGTCGGCCTGCCGCGCGAGTTCGCGGAGTGAGACGCCGGCCTGCAGCCTGATGGCCTTGAGTCGCTGACCCAGTTGATCCATGGGTGTCCCCGTCCTGGCCGGTGTCGTAGCGGCCGTAAGAAGATTAGCAATACTGCACGTTTCGCGCCGTGAACAGCGGATTGACGTGGCCGACAAGCAGCTTCGGATCGGCCGATCCGCTTCTGATGCCGCGATCGTTCATCTACACTGAACATCGGTGTCGAGGGGCGAACCAGCCCCGTGTCCACGATGAAGGGAATCCGATGACCGTTGACTCAAACCGAGGCCGCGCCCTGGTCGTGGGGGTGACCGGAATCGTCGGCCAGGCAGTGGCACGCAGACTGCTCGCCGACGGGTGGGAGATCTACGGCTTGTCCCGCAGCGGTTCCGCCGTCGACGGCGTTACTGCCGTCAAAGCAGACCTCGGCGATCCGATCGGGCTCGCCCGTGCGCTCGACGGCGTCAACCCCGAACTCGTTGCCATCACCGCGTGGACCCGCAAGGACACCGAAGCCGAGAACATCGCCGTCAACGGCGGCGCAGTGCGCAACCTGCTGGCTGCCCTCGAACAGTCGAAGTCGGTGCGGCACGTCGCGCTGATGACCGGCCTCAAGCACTATCTCGGCCCGTTCGAGGCCTACGCCACCGGCAAGATGCCCGATACGCCCTTCCACGAGGAGGAGCCGCGGCTCGACGCGCCGAACTTCTACTATGCGCAGGAGGACGAACTCTTCAGCTCAGCCGAGCGCAACGGGTTCACCTGGAGCGTGCACCGGGCGCATACCGTATTCGGCTACGCCACCGGCAACGCGATGAACATGGTCGCGACGCTGTGCGCCTACGCCGCCATCTGCCGGAAACGCGGACTGCCATTCGTCTTTCCCGGTTCGGAGACGCAGTGGAACGGCGTCACCGACGTGACCGACGCCGAACTGCTGGCCGAGCAGATCCTATGGGCGGCAAGCAATGACACGGGTCATGATCAGGCGTTCAACATTGCCAACGGCGACGCGTTCCGGTGGCGGTGGCTGTGGCCGCAGGTCGCCAATCACTTCGGTCTGGAGTGGGAGGGCTTCTCGGGCGAACCCCGCACCCTGGAGAAGGCGATGGAGGGCACAGAGGCCACCTGGCGAGAGATCGCCGACGAGCACGGCCTGGTGGAGTCGGACCTGTCCCGGGTGGCCTCCTGGTGGCACACCGATGGTGACCTCGGCCGCAACATCGAGGTTCTCACCGACATGAACAAGAGCCGCAAGGCGGGCTTCACGGGCACCCGCGACACCAGGGACAGCTTCTTCGACTACGCCGAGCGGTACCGCGCCGCGCGCGTCACGCCGTGAGCTGAGCGTTCAGCTCGATGTGCGCCTTGATCGTCGACTCGGGGTGTTGGGCCGCATCGAGCGCCGACACGGCGTCGTCGATGCCGAAGCGCTGTGTGACGATTCCCGTCAGGTCGATGCCGCTGTTGGCCAGGAATCGCAGCGTCTCGGGCCAAACCCCGGGTGAGCCAATGGAACCCGTGATGCGCAGTTCCTTGGACTGGATCAAGCCCAGCTTCGCAGGCGCCTCCCTGCCGACGTCGATGCCGATGTAGGCGACGCGCCCGCGGAAGGTCACCAGTTCGAGCGCGCGCGCCATCACCTCGGGTCTGCCGCTGGCTTCGACCACCAGGTCGGCTCCACCCCGGCCGGTGAGGGTGTCCAGTAGGTCCTCGACGTCGTCGGGGGCCACCACGTGTTGTGCACCAAGGGCTTTCGCCGACGCGCGTCGGTCCGGTGACGGCTCTGCGACGACGACCACCGCACCCATCGCCACCGCAGCTGCCACCACCGCCAGTCCCACCGGCCCCGCACCGAGGACGACCACGGTGTCGCTGGCGTCGACGCCACCGGCCCGCACCAGGGCGTAGTACGCCACGCTGAACGGCTCGACCAGCGCGCCCATCGTGTAGGACAACTCGTCGGGAAGGCGGTGCAGCCACTCGGGACGGGCGACGAAGAACTCCGCCGCCGCACCGCTGATCGAGAAGCCGAAGTGGTCATCGCCGATTACGCACTCCCCGACCACCCGATCGCCGGGAATCAAGCCGGTGACCTTGTCGCCGACCGCGACGACCTCGCCCGACCACTCGTGGCCGGGGATCAGCGGATAGGCGAACGGTATGATGTAACGGCCCTCCAGCAGTTCGATGTCGGAGTGGCAGACCCCCACCGAGCGGGCGGCCACCAACACCTCGTCCCCCGCGATCTGCGGAATGCTCAACTCGGCAACGGTTGCCACTCCCTGCTCGCGGTACTGCAGTGCCTTCACCGGTCCTCCCTCGTCATCGTGGCCCGCGGGTCGAAGAGCACCTTGCCCTCCAACTTTCCGGTGGCCAGTAATTCCAGCTGCTCGGGCAGGTCCTCAAGCGGATGCACCGACTCCAGCACCTCGCTGGCGAGATCGGTCGTCGACAGGATCTCCAGCGCCGCTCCGAGGTCCTCACCGCACACGTGCGCCAGCGTGGTGAGAAGAGAGATCTCCCGCATCACCAGCGTGTGCACGTCCACCTCCTGCTGCCGAGATGGAAGGCCGACCTGCAGGATGGTCCCGCCGGTGCGCACCATCCCGATCGCGTTGTTCAATTGGCCTGGTGCGCCGCTGGCTTCGATGACCACCTCGACCCCACGCAGTTCCGACACGGCGTCCGTCCCGGCCGCCACCGTCCGGGCCGCGCCGAGGCGCTCCGCCCGCTGCAGCCGCGTCCCAGGGAAGTCGACGACGGTGACGTCGACGTCGGCCAGCGACTTCAGCCCGGCCAACACGAACGACCCGATCGCGCCCGCGCCAATCAGGACCACGCGGTCCCCGTCGACCGCTCCCGCGCGTCTGGCCGCGTGCAGCCCGACGGCCATCGGCTGCGCGAGTCCCGCACCGTCGAGCGACATTTCGGCGGGTACCGGGGTGAGAACCCGCTCGGGCACCGATACGTACTCGGCCATGCCACCACTGGTGTTGAGTCCCAACGTGTAATAGACGTCGCAGAGATTGGTGCGTCCCTCCCGACACCGACCGCACTCACCGCACGACACGCCCGCTCCCGACGCGACGACGTCGCCAAGCACGTAACGCCCGTCGTCGGCCGCCTCGACGACCTCACCGACGAACTCGTGGCCGAGTATCATCGGCCCGCTGTGCGCGGTGACCGGGTGAATACGGTTGACGGGGAACGTCTTCGGGCCACTCGACCATTCCGTGGCATCCGTTCCGCACACGCCGCTGCGAAGCACGCGCAGCACAGCCTCACCGGGCCGGCGGACGGGGTCCGGCACGTCCTCGACGCGCACGTCGTGGGCGCCGTGATAGACCGAGGCGCGCATCAGCCCTCTTCACCCCGACCGGCGGCGGTGTTGAGGTGCGACTGCGAATTGCGCACCACCGGCAATTGCCCACCGACCGAGTAGTACCGCTGCCCGGTGACCAGCAGCTCCTCGGCCGGGAACTTGGTGACCACCTCGCAGCCCGTCGCCGTCACCACGACCTCCTCCTCGATGCGGGCCGCGCCGATGCCGTCGGCCGACGGCCAGTACGTTTCCAGGGCGAAGAACATGCCCTCGACGAGCGTCTCGGGATGGTCCAGGGACACCAGCCTCGAGAAGATCGGCTTCTCCCAGATCGACAGGCCGACGCCGTGGCCGTACTGCAGCGCGAAAGCCGCTTCCTCGTCGGGGAATCCGAATTCCTGGGCGGTGGGCCACACCGACACGATGTCCGCGGTGGTAGCCCCGGGACGCACCAGCGCGATGGCGCGGTCCATGTACTCCCGCGCCCTGGTGTAGGCGTCGTGCTGTGCACTGCTGGCCGAGCCCACCGCGAAGGTCCGGTAGTAACACGTCCGATAGCCGTTGTAGCTGTGCAGGATGTCGAAGAATGCAGGGTCTCCCGGGCGGATGATCCGGTCGGAGTACACGTGCGGGTGCGGTGAGCAGCGCTCCCCCGAAATGGCGTTGACACCCTCCACGTACTCCGACCCGAGGTCGTAGAGGGTCTTGGCGACCAGGCCGACCGTCTCGTTCTCCCTGACGCCGGGCCGCAGGAACTCGTAGAGCTTGTCGTAGGCGGAGTCGACCATGGAGGCGGCCTGCGTCAGCAGGGAGATCTCGTCGGGCGTCTTGATCGCCCGCGCCGTCAGGAAGACTTGCTGACCGTCGACGACGTCGATACCGGCCTTCTGCAGGGCGAAGAGGATGGGCAGCTCGATCACGTCGACTCCGAGCGGCTCGCCGATCAGCTCGAAGCGCTCCAGCTCGCGCTTGATCTTGCGCGCCACCTCGTCGGCGATCCCGGCATCCGGGTTGAATGCCCCGCGCAGGGTCGAGATCCCCGCTCGCGCACCGGATTCGATGCGCGGACGGACGGCGCCGTGATGCGGCGCGTGCGGGTCGGCGTCCATCTCGGCCGTCGTCGTCGAGAGCCACGGGTTGTACAACTGGTGGTGCCGCGCTGCGGAGCCGAAGTCCCACACGATCGGATCCGAATTACGGGTCAGCAGGCAGAACCGGATCATCTTGTCCATCGCCCAGGTACCGATGTGGGTGGCGGACATGTACCGGATGTTGGAGAAGTCGAAGGCCAGCACTGCGCCGAGGTCGGACTTCTCGAGTTCGGCCTTCAGCCGCCCGAGGCGCTCCTCGCGCAAGCGGTCGAAGTTGATCCTACTCTCCCAGTCGACCGCATTGGTGCCGAATGTTGCCGTGCCAGTGTCCATCTGAAATCCCTTCGGTTTGCGCGTTTCCTAGACGCGGGTGCCGCGGCGCGACCGCGCCACGGTGTAGAGCACTGCGGCGATGAGAATGAGTGCGCCCTGGAAGAAGTACTGGGCCGCCGAGCCAAGGTTGAGCACCGCGGTGGCGTTGAGCAGCTGTTGCAATGCCACCGCACCCACCAGCGTCCCGATGAACGTGCCGCGGCCGCCGAGCAGGCTGGTGCCACCGAGCACGACCGCCGTGACGCTTGTCAGCGTGAAGGCCGATCCTTGGGCGGGGTCACCAATTCCGTACTGTCCCATGAACATCAGCGCACCGAGGAAGACGAAGAGCGACGAACCCACGTAGGCGAGGATGACGGTCTTGTTGATGCCGATGCCGATGCGGCGCGCGGACGGTTCGTCGGAGCCCACCGCCCGCAGATTCCAGCCGAGCCTGTGGCGGCGCAGCAGGTACTCCATTCCGATCGCGATCAGGACGAAGACCACGAAGGCCAGCGGAAGGGGGCCGACCCGGTAGTTGACCGCGTTCTGGAATGCGGTGCTGACGTACCCGTCCTGGGTGGGCCGCAGCAGGAACGCCACGCCGCCGAGCGCGATGTAGAGCGTCAGCGTGGCGGCGATCGGCGTGAACTTGCCGAAACGGATGAGTGATCCGTTGATCGCGCCCACCGCGGCCGCGACGACGAGCATGACCAGCAGGCCGAGGACGACGGTCGTCGCGGACGCGCCGTCGACGACGAAGAACGACGAGATCACCACCAGCAGCCCGGCGAGCGGCCCCACCGACAGGTCGATGCCGCCGATGAGCAGGGCAATGGTCTGCCCCATCGCAATGAGCCCGATCGCCGTGGCGGCGGTCAGGATCGTCGACACGTTGAAACTCGACAGGTATCGCTCGCTTCCCGGGGCGATGCACGCGCCGAGCACCACCATCAGCACCAGGAGCAGCATGGCCGGGGAGTAGTCGCCCGCGAGCAACCGACGCAAGCCCGAACTGCCTGCCTCGCGCTGCGCCGCAGCCACCGACACCGTCTCGGTCGTCGACGTCACGGCGGCGGAGACGATGCGCTCCTCGGTCACGTCGGCTCCGGCGAGGGTCTCCACGACGTGGCCGCGCGACATGACCAGCACCTGGTCGCAGAGACCTTCGAGTTCTTTCGCATCCGAGGACGCCACGATCACCGGCACACCCCGTGCCGAGGCACCCCGCAGGATGCCGTAGATCTCGGCGCGCGCTCCGACGTCGACCCCCTGGGTCGGTTCGTCGGCCACCAGTAGCACCGGCTCCGAGAGCAGGGCCCGCGAGATGACGACCTTCTGCTGGTTGCCACCGGACAAGGCCGAGACGGGGGCCTCCATCGTGGGCGCCTTGACCGAGAGCGACCCCAATGAGGCACGGACGGAATCGGTTTCGCGGCGGCGACTGATCAGCGGCCCGCTCGCGAACGACTTCAACGCCGTCAGCGCGGCGTTCTCCCGCACCGAAAGGCTCATCGCCAACCCTTCGGCCTGGCGGTCGGCGGGCACGAAGGCGCTGCGGTGCAACAGACTTCGCGCGTCGTGCACCCCGGTGCCGACCGTGACGGTTCCGGAGAAGGTCTCCAGGCCCGCCAATGCCCTGAGCAGTTCGCTCTGTCCGTTTCCGACGACGCCGGCGATGCCGATGATTTCGCCGGGCGCGGCGGACACGGAGATCGAATCGAAGCCGGGGCCGCAGAGCCCGTCGATGGTCAGGTTGGGTCGGGCGTCGGGCTGGGCGGTGTGCTTGTCGGGGAACGTCGAATCCAGTTTGCGGCCCACGATGAGCTCGAGCAGCTCGCCGTCGGTGATCGCCGCGACGGTCGACGTGCCGCGCACCCGACCGTCGCGTAGCACCGTCACCCGGGTGGCCAGCTCGCGCACCTCGGCCATTCGATGAGTGATGTACACGACCGCGGTGCCCTTGGCGACCACGTCGCGGATCCGACGGAACAGCATGTCGGCCGCATCCGCCGCGAGGGGCGCCGTTGGTTCGTCCAGGACCAGGATCCGGGGCGTAACCGCGAACCCCTTGGCGATCTCGAGCAGGTGTTTCTCCGCCAGCGTGAGGGACTCGACGCGGTCGCCAAGATGTACCTTCAGACCCACCCCGTCGAGGATGGCGCGTGCCACCTCGTTGGTCTGCCCGTCGGAGAAGACCTCATCGGGCAGCGCGACCTGGAGGTTCTCCAGCACCGTCAAATCCGGCAGCACCGCCGGGTGTTGGTGGACGATCGAGATGCCCAGTTGCGCAGCGGTCTTGGGGTCAAGTCCGGTGACGACCTCGCCGCGTACCGTGATGACACCCGCGTCGGGGGCGACGGCTCCGGTGGCAACACCCATCAGCGTCGACTTGCCCGCGCCGTTCTCGCCGAGGACTGCGTGCACCTCCCCCGGCAGCACCACGAGCGACACGTCGGTCAACGCGGCGACGCCCGCGTAGTGCTTAGAGACTCCCGCCAATTCGAGAGCGGTGTCCCCGGTCCTCTCGGCGGTCATGACGTCGACGTTCGGTTGAGTCACTGCATCGTCCTTCGTCGTGGTGTCCGTCGGCTTAGCCATCGAGTCCCGCCTGCTGGTCACCGGGCATCGAGGCGGACAGGTAGGTGTCGGGGGGAAGATCGCTGCGGCACTGCACGGGCTTGGACGGGTCGGTCGAGTCCTCGAACACGGGTCCCTTGAACGCCTTCTCGGTCGGGGGCTGGCCGCCCGTCGCCAGCGCCACCGCATGCTGAATGGCCAACCGCACGTTGTCGTTTCCGGTCGTGACCGTGATCATGTCGAACGGGTTGGTCTTCTGGCTCTCCTCCCAGAAGCAGCTCAGCGAGTTGCCGTCCGACGTCGCCAGGGCCGGGATGGGTCGTCCACTCTTCGTGAACAGCGGGAGCGCGCTGACCAGGGTGGGCCCGAAGTCCGACACGATCACGTCGATCTTGGGGTACTTCGCGATGTCGGCGGTGAGCAGTTGCTGCGTCAACGTCGGCTCCCAGTTGGTGGGCTGGAACGGCGTCTGACCGATGAACGTGTAATCCGAGCCCAGATCGCCACTCAGCGCTTCGTATTCAGTCGTGCTCTGGCTTGATCCGGCCGGGCCGCCGAGGAACAGGATGTTGCCGCCCTTGGGCACGTTCTTCTTGATCCACGCCGCCCAGTTGTGGGCGTCGTTGGCGAAGTCGTCGCCGATCCACTCGTCGTAGTTGACGCCGGCCTTACCACCGGGGTCGACGCGATAGGGAACGGTGACGACACCTTCCTGGTATGCGGCGGTCAGGGCGGGCAGCACAGCCTTGCCCGCGTCGGGGAAGACGACCATGGCATCGACGCCGGCGGCCACCATGCCCTTGATGTCCGAGATGGCCTTGAGGGTGTTGCCCTGACCGTCGGCGTAGCGGAAGCCGGTCACGCTGGGGCACTTGGCGGTCTCCTCCATGCCCGTCGCCGTCGCCACCAGACGCCAGCTGTTGCCGCCGTTGCCGTCGAGCAGGCCGAACTCGATGGGCTTGGGACCGCACCACGACGGAACCTCCTGTGAGGCAGCCGCATCGCGGACAGCGGGTGCTGCCTTCTCGGAGGCGGACGAGCAGCCACCCACTAGGGCGACCACTGAGGCGATCGATCCGAATAGGACCGTGGACCGTACAGTCATGGATTCGTCTTCCTGGTGTTCTGGTTGTCGGCAGTGGTCAGGCGGGTACCGCGGCGCCTTTGGCCCGCGCGGTGAACGGAGTCAGGATTGCCCTCCAATTGAGCGTGTACAGCGAGATGCCGATTGCCAGCGCTGCCGCCTGCACCAGCGGCGAGATGGCCGAGGACACCCCGAGCACGCTGACGAACTGGATGAGCTGCTGGAGGAACACGGCCGCGATGACCGTCGGCAGCGCAAAGCCACGGCCACCGAGGAGCGACGTGCCGCCGAGAACCACGGCTGCGATGGAGGGGAGCAGGTAACTGTCGCCCGCGTACGCCGACGGCATCGACGTGATGCCCGCGATGAGAATGCCTGCGAGGCAGTACAACAGCTGCGCCCACACGTAGGCCAACGACTGGTGGAGACGGATCCGGAGGCCGGCTGCTCGCGCCATCCGCCAGTTCGCGCCGATCGCCTCGAACCGGCGTCCGGCGACGGTGCGCTTGACGAGCACGGCCACGACGACCAAGGCGACGACGGCGAAGAACACCGAATTCGGGATGCCCAGCGTCGACCCACCCGCGATACCCGCCAGCAGATCGGTCGTGGTGCGCGGCCGTCCGCTGGAGATGGCGAGGTTGACGCCATAGAGCACGGCGTTGGTCCCCAGCGTCGCGATGATCGGATTGAGCCCGAGCGTGGCGATCAGGACCCCGCTCAGAAGGCCCGCGACGACGGCGAAGACCAGGGCCAGCCCGATGGAGGGAAGCAGCAGTGCTCCGTTGCCATTGGGGATGTGCGTGACCATTACGACGGCGAGCGAGATGCCACCAGCCACCGAGAGATCGATGCCGCCCTGCTGGACGACGAGCATCTGTCCGAGTCCGGCGATCGCCAGCACCGCCGCGACGGGAAGCATGCCCGACAGCGACGTGAACGACACGCTCGCGGGCTCGACGACCGCACAAACGATGAACAGCAGAGCGGTCGATGCACCGACCGTTGTCAGCCCCTTCGACAGCGAGACCCGCGCGGAGAGCGCTCTGTTCGGCTTCTCGTCGACGCGGTCGGACCGCGGGTGTGCTGCAGACATGATCGCTTCGCCTCCACTGTGACGGCATTCGACGTATCGCCCCGGTGTGAACGGAGTCACTCCAAGGTGTTCAGTCGTACTGTACGTAGTTGCATGGAAACGCACAAGGCCGTGGCCGCCCATGCAGCACGACGGGCTATGCGGCGGCGGTAGTGACTGCAGCGAGCAGTGACCAGGGGTGTCGACCGTCGGCCTGGATCAGGTCAACGCACTTGACAACGACGCCGCTCTCGTCGCACTCAGCTCGGCGCGACGGGCATGGTGCGTTTTTGATGCGACTTCCGGGACACTGGGCCAGCTCCGCACGTCCAAAGCGGTGCTCGTTCCGATCTACGGACTTCACGCGGGCTATGGTCTGGCGCCGCCACTGAGGTCAATAATGGCGGCGTGGGCGACCTATACGCAGACGGAGCATTGTGAGTCGTAGTCGGCCTTGGCGGCGCATCGCAGCCGACAAGGCCGAAACGGACACACCCGCCGAACGGCGTGCAGCAGACAGGCACGGGCCAAAGCCGCTGCCGGCAAACCTCGCCATGGCATTGGCATGGGGTGTGTCCCTACATGAATTGGGCTACCGCCCTGATGATTTGGTGCCCCTAGAGGTGCTGGCAAGCCCAGCTGAAACTGTGTAGCGCCGCCTAACACCGCTGCGCCCTGTTGAGTTCCCTGCAGAAGCTTCACGACGGTGTTGGTGCCGCGTCACAGCGCGGGAGCACGCGGCCGATGATGTGCACCAAACTATTCAGTTCGCCCACCGATCGGCGACCTCGGCGAACCCGGCCGCGATGGAGTCGGCATTGGACATGTCGACACTGATACCGACAGTGTCAGGCGCCCCTTCGCGGTGCAGCGACGCGGACACCCTCCATCGTTAGCGTCTCTGCGATCGCGAGACCCATCCTCTTGCTGCCTCCGGCGACCACAGCCGCCGATCCAGTCGATCCGAGATCCATGCACTCTCCTCGTCTCTCTGTCGGGTCCGCGGCCACCAAAACCGGTGCGCGTGACCGGTTTCGGTGAAACTCAGTGGCCCTCTCCGAGCACTTCTGCGATCACCTCCGGCGCCACACCGAGTCCACCCAGACAAAACCGCTGCGTCCTGTCCCGCACGCCACTCAGGTCGAAACCTTCACTTACCCAATAACGTTCGACACTGGCCCAGACCGCACCGTGTACCGACAGCGCATCTGACATGGGATCGACGTTGGGAAACACGCCCTGCTCACGGCCGCGTTCGAGTTCCTCCATCAGAGGCCGCAAGATCTCCTGGTAGGCGGCGCTGACCAACTCCGGCGCCCCTGACGCCTGCGACTGGGCCTCCAACGACACTCGGCGCAAGTCGGATCGCACATCGGAATCAAGGACCAGATTCAATCGCCCGTCGATCCAGGCCATGACAGATCGGATCACATCGGCCTCAGCTGCCATCACTCGCCGCAGCCGAAGAGCCTCGACGCGCGCCATCTCGAAGAATACTGCCGACACCAACTCGTCCTTGGAATCGAAGTGCCGGTAGAACGCCCGCGTGCTCAATTGGGTCCGGGCAAGGACCTCGGCCACGCCGAGTGCTCGAACACCGTCCTCACGAACGATCTTCGAGGCGGCGGCCAAGATCGTAACGCGCACCCTCGGGTCAGGATCCAGCCTTCGACGTCGCCCGTTGCTACCGTCCTGCACCGGCCCCCCATTCCCAAAAAGGCGCTCAAGCCGTGGCGTCGTAGGTCGCGCGGTACTCGCTGAACGCGTCGTTCACCTGCTCGGTGGTCAGCCCGTAATCGGCCAGCTGGTAGTTGTGGACACCTCGGTGGCCTGGCTTGTGATGGTCTGCCCACTGCTGAACCTTCGTCCGAGCGGAATCACTGAAGGTGAGGCCAAGCTGCCTGTAGCTGTCGGCCACGGTATTGACGGAGTCGGACTGCAGATCGGCGAAGGACACGTCGATAAAGCGATCGTCGCCGAATTGCTTGCGAAAATCCATCGCCCGCTTCATCCCCAAAGCCCACCAGGCGAGTTGTTCGGCTCCGAGCTCCTCGGGGTCCTGTCGGTCGCTACTCCACGATCGAATGTGTTGAATGAGGCTACACACCGATCCTAGAACCCTGGCGGGATCGCGATGGCTCCAGAGGAATTTGGCGTCGGGGTACTCCTTGACGAACGCGTCGAGGGCGAACATGTGCACAGGCGTCCGCAGATGCCACAAGTTTGGTTTGCAATGCCACTGCAGTAGTTTGAGGACCCTTTTGTGGTACGCGTAGGTCTCGCGCATGTCGCACTCCAACAACCACTCCACGTAGCTCGGGACGCGCACCACCCCGTCGAAGTGATAGGTGCGAAAACTCATCCCCATCAGGTCCTGACATTCAGTTGCGGCCTCGGGCTCGCTACTCATCATGGTCTTGAAGTCCGGAAACATGCCTTCGATCATGGCAATGCCCTCTGCGGCCTGCGCAATCCTCGGATCACTGTGCTGGGTCAGGGATTCCGGCGGTGGTGTGCACGCCTGCGACTCCCACATCCGCAGGGAACGGAACTGGGGATCGTTGGCGATCAGCTGGCTCAAGGCAGTCGTCCCGGTGCGCGGTAGCCCGATCACGACGACCGGACCCCCGACGATCTCGTCCTCGATCTCTGGATGCTGCTTGTAGGTGTCCTCGACCCGAAGACGTTGAATGAGGGCGTTGCTGATGGTCGCGTGCTGGATCACCCGGCCGAGATCGTTGAGGCCGGCTTCGTTGTTCAGTCCGTCGACGGTCCGCTCCAGACCTTCACGATAGTAAGAGGAACCGAAGTCGTCGAGACCCGTTGCGGCGCATGCGCCTGCTTCGAGCTCGTCGGCAGAGAAAGTCATCTGCGGAACCTCTCGTGGACGGCGGTGCGGCGCGCTTTGATGACCTCGGCGCGCTCGGAGGCGGTGGTCAGCTTGGTCTCGGCAGGCAGTGCGGAGAGGATCTCGTCGAACTTCAACAGCTGGACGGTGGGGACGGGAGCGGTTTCGGTGCGCACACAACGCAAAAGGATGGCCCCGTTGCTGTGTCCCGCCGTATCGAGCCAATTCGCCACGCCGGGATCCTGAGACGAGATCACCACGCGCACAATGCCGTCAGAGTCGGCAACTGCCTGATGACCGTTGAGACTCGACTGGTGACGGCCGTAATGGATGGTCTCCAACCACGGATTGCCCAAGGAGTAGCTCCAGTACACGCCCTTGGGCGGCTCGACCTCCAGAAGCAATACCTCATCGGGCTCGAGATCGAACCGTCCGATAACGGGGCGATTCTCAGCCGCTGCACCCATCTGGGTCAGGTCCATGGGCGGAATGAAGGCGTTGGCCTCCGGCATGGCCCCGAAGTCGAGGAAGAACTTCAGATTGTCGTAGACGAATTCACCCAGCGCATAGAGTCCGCGCGCCACCGCCACGTCCTGCGGCACGGAGCGATCCTTGACCTCGACCTCGGCTCCCACGCGCTCAATCTGCAGTGACGATCTGACCTCGGTATCCCACTCATAGAAGAAGTTTCGGACGGTGAGAGTCGGGTGGTCGCCGGCAATCTTGAGCCAGTTGCCCCCGTGCTCGTCCGCGGACAGGATCGCCTCGAAGTTCCCGTCTGCGTCCACGTCGAGCTCGTCGACCAGAACGTTGGCCGTCGCCGCAATTCCGTCCATCGTCTGCAGTCCCACATAACGCGCAGTGCCGCGGTTGCCGAACAGGCGGTAGGTCTCGCCGCCGCGCATGGTCGCATTCAGGTAAAGGCAGTCTGGGCACTCCAGACCCCACGTCATGGTGTCGTCCATGCTGGCTGGGACGACCGCGAGAATGGGGTCCGGATCAACCCGAACAGCCACGTCGATTCCGACCGACAGCAGGATCATGAGGTGACGCATCCCCGCCGCATAGTCGATCCGGTTCCGGTTCACGGTGCTGGCGACGACGAGCTGCTCGGCGGCCTTGAGACGTTCTTGCAGATGTCCCCAGGCAGCAGCCAATTCGACGTCGTCCCCCGCTCCGGACAACATCGTCTCCGCAATCGAGAAGGGTAGCCAGGCCATGGGATTCTTCGACGCTGTCGCGCTCCGCTCTTCGGTCACATTCACTCCGAACCAGCCGTGAAGGCCGAGTTATCTGAAAACGTCGTTTTCAGTAATTATCGGATCACTATCACACCGCTTGACGACGATTGTCAATGGCGGCGACCCGTCGGCGCTCGTCCGCACGCGCCGATGCGCCTCAACCGCGCGGACCCAAACCTGTTCTTTGACAGTCGATGTCGAAGAAGTGGCGGTGACGGTTGATCGCGACGACCTGATGACCTGGTGGTCGTGCCGAACACCGCAGGGTATCGCCGCCAATCGACCGTAGGGTCGACTGACCGGAACTTCGTCGTGGTCGATGGCATGGGCCATCAGGTCGACATTCACGTCTTCCACTTCGATAGCGGTCGTCGACACGTCTACGGCATCGAATACCCGCGAGAATCGTTGCAGGGCAACGGCTTCGTCGATGGTCAGCAAGTGCAGTGCTTACGGCGAGGTCGATGTGTCAGTTCAAGATCGCATACGAACCCGCCGCTAAAGATCGAGCTGACATCAGGCAACTCCGTGGGCTACTTTCCTAGCAGAACCCCGACCCACTCCTTACTTCTCGTGGGTTGGGTTGGCGGTCACTCGACGGCCGATCGCAATGCCTCCGCGATGGATCTGCGGCAGTGGCCGCACCCGAGATTCCAGTGGATCGCGTGATTGGCGCGGTCGGGCAGCGCGCCACTGAGGGTGTCAGCGAGCGGCCACGCCAGGCGGTGGGCATCGGGGCCGCTCGTCATACCGGCGTGCGGGCCGCTTGGACAGACCGCGAGCCCGACGCGGACCGCACGCGGCCGCTCACCGACTCGGCCTCGGGCAGAAGTGACCAGCGGTGCAGCGCAATCCACGCGGCGTCGTCGCCGGGGTAAACGGCGGGCGGACAGTCATGAAAGGCGTTGTCCCACATTGCGTATGCTACCGCGCGGACGATCGACAGACCGTCCGCACCAGAGTCGGCGCCGGTGGCGGTGACGGTGATGGCCGCGCTCGCGACGTCGACGTGCCACCCGGGCTGGGGTGCGACGGCGATCTGCTCGGCTGGTTCGTGCAGTCCGCGAAGATCGCGGGAGATGTGGGTGGGCCGTTGCTCGGGGTTGGCGTAGACGGCGTCGCGGGCACTACTGACGCCGGTCAGCACCAACATGCTGGGCAGACCCGCGGTGTTGGCGGCCGCGATGTCGGTGTCCAGTCGGTCACCGATGACCAGAGGCGACTGAAAGTGACCGCGCGACAGAGCACTTTGGAGTATTACCGTCGTCGGCTTCCCTGCCACCAGTGGCGCCTGCCCGGTAGCAGTGGCCAATGCAGCGACCATTGAACCGTTGCCCGGAAGCAGACCGCGCTCCGACGGAAGCGTGACGTCGAGATTCGTCGCGACCCAGACGGCGCCTCCCCTGATGGCGAGCGCTGCCTCGCACAGCTGCGGCCAGCCCGTCGACGGTGAATGGCCCTGCACGACGGCAGCAGGCGAGTCCTCGCACCTTCGCACCGGTGTCAGACCTACGGCCCTGACTTCCTCAGCCAATGCCTCGGTCCCCAACACCAATACTCGTGCTCCGATTCCCAACTGTTGCACCAGGAGACCGGCTGCGCTCTGCGCGCTGGTGACGACGTTGTCCCGGGTGGCGGCGATGCCGATTTCGCACAGATGTCTGGCGACCTCGGTGGGGCTTTTGGAGGCGTTGTTGGTGACGAAGAGCGCGCGGGCGCGATGGCCCGTCAGTGCGTGCACCGCACCCTCGGTGGCCGCGGGACCTCGGTACACCGTGCCGTCGAGGTCCAGCAGCAGACAATCATGTTGTTCGACAAGCGTCTTCATGTGTCGTGGACCTTCGTGCGATCAATGGTTGTTGGCCCTCAGCCAGGGCACCGCGGTGATCGTGCGGAGAAGTCCCTTGCCCCGCACGATCACCGGCAGCACCCCGTATATCAAGGGGCGACGGAGTACCGCGGCTTCGTTCCTGGTGCTCCGGTCAGCAGCTCACCGATCTGGTCGAGCGGAAGAGGCGCGGCGACGAGATCCGCCCACGGGAAGCGAGCGTTGGATCGCTCGAGGAAGTCCAGCGCCTGGATCAGATGCCGTGGCTCGTAGTTGTGGACGCCGGAGAACGTCAAGTGGCGTCGCACCACCGATTCCGGGTCCACGGCGATGTCGCCATCCGGAGCGACGGAGCCAGCGAAGATCGCGACACCCTGGACGTCGAGCTTGCCGATGCCCTCTTGCAGTGCGGTCGCCTTGCCTGACAACTCGATCAGAACGTCGGCCTGTTCCACGTCCCCGATCGCTGCCACGACTGCGGTGGCACCGAAGTGCTTCGCCATCTCCCGGCGTTCTGCTGCGGGGTCGACCGCAGTCACCGAGGCGGCACCGGCGTCCGCGGCGCCCGCGATTGCGGTGAGACCGAGCATGCCTGCCCCGATCACGACGACGCGTTTACCGGCGATGGGCTGCGCACGTTCGATCACTGCCATGACGGTCGCGGTGGCACACGCCGCTGGAGCGGCGAGGGCGTCGGACACACCGTCATCGACCACGGCAATCGGCATCCCGGTCGGCAGAAGCACGTGCTCGGCGTACCCGCCGGAAAGCGCCCAGCTGGAGTCGAACGCTTCGTGGCCGACCTTGCGTACGGTGCGGCACTTCGCCGTCACGCCGGCAGCGCAACGGTCGCAGTTGCCGCACGGCAGTGTCTCCGACCAGATCACGCGCTGGCCGAGCTCGAGTTGTCTTCCGTCCACCGACTTCAGGTTGCCGTCGCCACCGAAGGCCACGATCTTCCCGACGGTCTCGTGCCCGAGAATCGAGGGGCAGGGCTGAGCGCGTCGACCACTCACCGTGTGCCGGTCACTACCGCACACCGTGGCTAGGTCGACCCGTACCAGCACCTCTCCGGGTTCCAGCGGTGGCACTGGCACCGATTCGAGTGCCACCTCGTCACCGCCGCGCCAGATCGCCGCCAGGGTGTGGTCGACCCAGCCGGGCGTCGCAGTCTCTTGGGCTAGTTGGTTGGTCATGACGTCTTGGCCCACGCTTGCTTCACGCCAACCAGTCCGGGGATGTCGGCCACCGACGACAGCAGGTGGGTGTGCGGGTGTGCGCTGAGTTCTTCCTTGTCACTGGCTCCGGAAAGGACTCCGACGACGAAGCCTGCACCGGCATTCGTGCCTGCTTCGAGATCGCGCGGGGTGTCGCCCGCGACGAGGACCCGCGAGATGTCCTGGATGTTCAGCTCCTCCATGGCGCGGTAGATCATGAAGGGTGCGGGGCGCCCGGCAGGTACGTCGCTGCCACAGACCACGGCATCGGCCACGGCGTCACCTTCCCAGCCAAGTGCGGCGAGCAACGAGGTGACGACATCTCGGTCGAAGCCGGTGTTGAGGGCCACGCGGATACCCGCTGCGCGCAGGTCGGCGAGAGCTTGCGTGATTCCGGGCAGCGCGACCGGTGGACGCTCGGCGTACGCAGCTGCTAGTCGGGCGCGAAAGTCTTCGACGATCGGCTTGACGACCTCAACGCTCAATGGCGGCCCATCCTTCGGGCTCAGCAAGGCGCGGATCGCCTCGTGCTTGGCCGAGCCGTGCCACTTGGCGATGTCGGCCTCGGAGGGCGTGCCGCCGTGGGCTACTACCGTCTCCTCGAGGACGCGGTACACCGCCAGGCCCTCGTCGATCGTGGTGCCTGCCATGTCGAGTACGACGAGTTCAGGTTGAATCGTTCTGCTGCTCATCTGTTTTCCTCTCTAGGGTCTCGCGTTGCGCACCAGGGCGGTGCGAATGTCGAGGGTGTTCTCCAAGGTGAAGCTGATCATTTCGGGCAAGTACCGGTCGTCGTGAAATTCGACGATCTCGCCGTCGGCTGCCCGCGTCGTCCGCTGTTGTCGAAGGAGCGGGGAACCTTCGCAGACACCGAGATGCAGCGCGTCGACCGGGTCGGCGCCCACCGCGTCGATGACGTGCGAGGCGGTCGCCAACCGGACCTGCCGCGACAGGAGGTAGGCCCACATGGACCCTGAGTCGCAGTCGAAGTCGAACAACAGGCGACCGACGTGTTCGACGAACGTCCCGCGCTCGAGCATCGCGCGCTCACCGTCGAGATAACGCAGTCGAAGGATCTGTACCACGGGCACGCCCTCGTCGATGTTGAGCACCGACGCGGCGAACTGGTCAGCAGGCCGAAGCGTCAGTTCGAGAGTGCGCTGCCCGGGAATTCGCCCGATGGAGTGCGCCCAGCTCGAATAGGACAAGAGGGTGTCGAACGGCTGCCCGATCGACGTCGCACACACCACCGGCGGCTTTCCTGCGCCGCCGGTGATGACGCCTTCGGCCCGCAGCGTTGCCAACGCTTGCCGCACCGGCCCGCGCGAGGACTTCCACTGTCCGCAGAGCTGAGACTCCGACGGGAGCGGGCTGCCGACGGTCAGGTCGCCGACGCGGACGCGCTCCCGGATGTCATGCGCAATTCTGGTGTGCAAGGCCTCAGTCACGAACTTGAACATACAGGTGAGGAACAGCTCAATCCATAGCTATTCATCACTAGTTACCCTGCTGTTTAACGATTTTCGCCATAGCAATTTTCTATGAGGCCCGGCGGCCCATTGCCAAATACGCATCCGTGAGCAAGGCTGTATTGATAGGTTGGGGTCGCGCCTCGCGGGAGGCTCGAAGAAGGGTGGTCGTCATGGATGCCGATCTCGTCGCCGGGGACCGTTGAGATGGAACTCAACACTCACCGGCTGTGGATCTTCCTGCAGGTGGTCGACTGTGGAGGATTCTCCGCCGCCGCGAACAAGCTGTTCATGAGCCAACCGTCGGTGTCGCACCACGTTCGCCAGTTGGAGACCACCGTCGATGCGGTCCTGATCGATCGTTCGGGAGGGCGGGCGACCCCGACCGCGGAAGGAGAAGTGCTCGCCGAGTACGCGCGCCGTCTGCTTCTGCTCGGCGACGAGGCCATCACTGCCGTACGGCAAGTTCAGGGTTTGAGCCGCGGTCACCTTCGGCTCGGTGGCACCACGACCGTCGGCACCTACCTGCTGCCCCATCTACTGGGCGGCTTTCAGAACGTGTACCCCGACATCGAATGCAATCTGTACGTCGGCAACGTCGAACAGCTGACTGCGAGACTGGTGACCGGAGAGGTCGGACTCGGCGTGTTCGTCGGAGAACCCTCGAGCACTCAACTGAAGATCGAGCAGATCCTTCTCGATCTCGCCGTCGTCGTCGTAGCTCCCGATCATCCTCTCGCCGACAAACAGGTGGCGGCCAAGGAGCTGTTCGAACAACAGTTCATTCTCCGCGAACAGGGCTCGGGCACTCGCGCACTCCAGTCCGAAGTGCTCGCCGACTGGCAGTTGCACGACATCGCCTCGATGGAGATGTGGGGTACTGAGACGGTCAAACAGGCCGTGCGTGCCGGGCTGGGTATTTCGCTCCTCTCCGAACATACTGTGCGGCAGGAACTTCGAGATGGGTCACTCTGCGCCGTGGTCGTCGACCCGCCGCCAGCCGGTCGCCCGGTCGTCGCCGCGTACCGTCGAGAGCGTGTGCTCGCTCCGGCCGAGCACGCGTTTCTCGAGGACCTTCGCAACCTGAACACCTGGCCGGCGTCACTCCTGGCGAGCCGCGCCGAGCCGATGCGCCCGGCGGTCTACCGAGCCTAGGGCTTGACCAGCAGCAGTACGGCGTCAGCGAAGGCCCTTGGGTTCTCCTGCGGCACACCGTGGCCGGCGTCGACGAGGCGATGGGCCACCAGGTTCGTGAACCGATCCTGGTGGTTGCCGGCGCCGGTTCGTTTGCCAAGCCCATCGTGTTCGGTGTCGAGCACCACTGTCGGCACGGTGATGGCCGGCTCGGCGGCAATGAGCTCTTCGGTCGACTCATAGGACGGATCGCCGGCAACGAGTCCGTAGCGGTGGCGATAGCTGTGCACCACCACGTCGACGAAGTCCGGGTTGTCGAACGACTCTGCGGTCGCCGTCAAGGTCTCGTCGGTGAACGACCACCGCGGAGACCATTGCTGCCACAGCAGTTTCGCGTACTCGGCGCGATACTTCTCCAGTCCACGACGTCCCCGCTCGCCGTGCAGGTAGTACTGATACCAGTACCGGGACTCCTGCTCCGGGGTGGCGGGCGCGGTCGCCCCGGCGATGTTCTGGACGTTGTAGCCGTCCACCGTCACCAGCCCCGACACCGATTCTGGCCATAGCGCCGACACCAGGCACGCCGCGCGTCCACCCCAGTCGAAGCCCGCCACGATCGGCCGGTTCAATCCCAGGGCGTCGATGAACGATCTCAGGTCGTGTGCGAGCGCCGCCTGCTGGCCCGAGCGCACCGTGGCGGCGTCGACGAAACGGGTGGGACCGTAGCCGCGCAGGTAGGGGACCACCACGTTGGCGCCCGCCTCGACGAGGGGACCCACCACCTCGTCATAGCACCGCGGCGAATAAGGAAATCCGTGCAGCAGCACGACCGTCCGGCCGCGGGGGTCGCCATGCCGTTCATAGGCAACGTCGAGCACCCCGGCGCGCACCACGACTGCGGGCACGCGAGAAGTAGGACCTGAAGCTCTCGTCATCGACTCTCCCGCTGATTGATTCACTGGTCTTTCCTTGTGGCCCTTCGCTTCGCGCTGGTGTCTCCCAGCTCGGGGAGGAACGCCACGGTATCCATTCCGCGGGGTCGAGGGCCAGAGCGTCGCTATCCCAGCAGGGTCAGGGCCTCTTCGTATCGACTGGCCGGTACGGTCTTGAGTTCTGCGACGGCGTCGTCGAGTGGGACGTCGACGAGATCGGTGCCGTGGATGGCCACCATGGTCCCCCAGTTGCCGCTGTGCGCAGAGCGCACGGCCGCCATGCCCACCCGGGTGGCAAGCACCCGGTCGAACGCCGTCGGGACGGAGCCGCGCTGGATGTAACCGAGTGTGGTGGCGCGTGTCTCGATGCCGGTGTTCTCTTCGATGAGGGCGGACAGCACATCACCGATGCCCCCGAGCCGCGGCCTGCCGAACGTGTCGAGACCATGCCGGTGGTGCGGGGTCTCCATGGTGTCCAGCGCGAATCCCTCGGCCACGACGACCAGCGGCGTACGGCCCCGGTCCCTGGTGCTCTCCACCCAACTGCATATCTGCTTGATCGACACCTCGACCTCGGGAATCAGGATCGCGTGCGCGCTGGCTGCGATCCCGGCATGCAACGCGATCCATCCCGCGTTGCGGCCCATGACCTCCACGACCATGCACCGGTGGTGCGCCTCCCCCGAGGTCTGGATGCGGTCGATCGCTTCGGTTGCCACCTCGACCGCGGTGTCGAACCCGAAGCTGTAGTCGGTGGCCGACAGATCGTTGTCGATCGTCTTGGGGACACCGATGACGTTGAATCCCCCACGCTGCAGCTCGGCGGCCACCGACAGCGTGCCTTCGCCGCCGATGGCGATCAATCCGTCGACGCCGGCTTCTGTCAGCGCCTCGTACACCGTTCGGTCGTCCAATCCTGCCGCAAACGGGTTGGTCCTCGACGTGCCGAGAACCGTTCCGCCGCGGCGATTCAGCCCGCGTACCGCACGCCAGTCCAACGGAATGTGATCGCGTTCCAGCACCCCGCGCCACCCGTCCTTGAACCCGACGAAATCGTCGTCGTAGGAGCGGGTGCCCTGCAACACCGCGCCGCGGATCACTGCGTTGAGACCGGGGCAGTCGCCGCCGCTGGTCAGTATGCCGATTCGCATCGTGCCAAGCCCTAGTAGATTCGCAGCGCGGTCGATGCAGGTGCATCGAGCAGTGCGTCGATTTCGTCGTCGAGTTCCACCAGGGTGATCGACGCACCAGCCATGTCGAGTGCGGTGCAGTAGTTGCCGACGTAGGAGCGTTCGACGTTCAGCCCCTTGGCGACGAGGCGGTCATGAGCGTGGCCGTAGAGCAGGTAGAGCTCGCTGATCGGTGTCGCACCAAGCCCGTTGATCATCAGGGCGACTCGGGCTCCCGACACGTACGGCTTGTCGGCGACGATGGTGTCGATCATCTCGTCGACGATCTCATTGGCGGCACGCAGCTTCTCCCGTCGACGCCCTGGCTCGCCGTGGATGCCGACTCCGAATTCGACCTCGTCGGAGGCGAGCTCGAACAAGGGGGCTCCCTTGGCGGGTGGCGAGCACGCCGTCAGCGCGATGCCCAGCGAGCGGGTGTTGGCGTTGACGCGCTCACCGACGCCGCGTACGTCGTCGAGTTTGTGGCCCAACTCGGCCGCGGCGCCGACGGCCTTGATGACGAAGAAGTTGCCCGCGACACCTCGGCGTCCGACGGTGTACGTCGAGTCCTGCACGGCGACGTCGTCGTCGATGAACAGCAGCTGAGCGTCGATGCCCTCGTCGGCGGCCATCTCCTGGGCCATCTCGAAGGCCATCTTGTCGCCGGTGTAGTTGTTGACCAACAGCAGGACACCCGCCTCGGTGGCGACCTCGTGGATCGCGGCCAGCACGTAGTCCACGGGGGGTGCGGCGAAGACGTCGCCGGGGCACGCCACGTCGAGCATGCCGGGGCCGACGTTCATGACGTGGGCCGGTTCGTGGCCGGAGCCCGACCCCTGCACTATGGCGACCTTGTTGGCCACGGGGGCGTCCGCACGCACGATGAGGTTGTACTTGGGCTCGTAGCGCAGAGTCTCGGGATTGGCTCGGGCGATCCCGGTGAGGATCTCGGAGACGAAGTCTTTCGGATCGTTGAGGAAACGTTTCATCGTGCAGGCTCCTGATTCATCGGGTGGGACGGGTCGCTGGTTGCTTCAGATGGCCACAGTTGGGCGATGTTCTCGGCCATGACGGCCACCGCGACGGCACCCGGGTCCTCGGAGCCGATGCTGCGCTCGCCGACGTAGCTGGCCCGCCCGCGGCTCGCCTGCAGTTCTTTGGTGTGGTCAGCACCTCGGCGGGCCGCTGCCGCGACGGCGGCGGCGACCTCCGAGGGGGTGTCGGATCGTGTTGTCGCGACCGCGATTTGGTCGCGCAGCGGGTAGAGGGCGTCGAGCAGGGTCTTGTCCCCTGCTGCAGCGCCGCCGCGATGTTGGATTCCGGCGATCGCGGCGTCGACCATTGCGAGCACGTCGTGCAGGTCGAGATCGACGCGATCCTTGACCGCTCCCCCGGCCCGCAGGAAGCCGGTACCCCAAATCGGACCGGAGGTCCCGCCGAGCCGTGTCGCCAGGGTGGTCGCCACACTGCGCAGGAACGCCGAGGCGCTGGAGTCATCCAGGCTGTCCCACTTCTCCAACACCGATTCGAAGCCACGCGCCAGCGAGTAACCGAAGTCTCCGTCACCCGCAACCGCGTCCAGGTCGCAGAAGTACTGCTCGTTCTTCACCGCCGTATCGGCGATGACTCGTACTGCTGCACGGACTGATTCGATGGAACTCATCGGCGCTCCCGGTGTGTTGAGGTGAGGGCGTGGTGGTAAACGGTCAGCAGACGCTGAAGCGCGTCGACGTCGACGACGTCGCCGAACCCGGCGTCGTGTGGATCAGCGATCACCGTCGTCGGCTCGCCCTCGTCACCAAGTGAGCTGACGACGGCGGCGGCCGGGGTGAAGTCCTCGGCCAACGTGTAGCTGCTGGGGGTGACGAGGCACGCCAGCCCTGCCGACACCGCTGCGCGCATGCCAACCGCACTGTCCTCGACCACGACCGTGGTGTGGGCTCTTGCGCCCATGCGGTCCAGAGCCAACAGGTAGATGTCCGGTGCGGGTTTCTTCGCAGGGACGACGTCACCGGCGAATATCGGTATTTCCTGGGCGGTTTCGTGTCCGACGACGGAGTCGAGCACAGATCTGACCGACTCCGGTGCGGAGGTCGACGCCACGGCGACCTGCCACCCGTTGGACAACGCCGAACGAATCAGTCGCGCCACCCCTGGCCGTGGTGGCATCACGCCGTCGGCCACCAAGGCGCGATAGATCTCGGTCTTGACCCCGTGGATGCGAGGCACCAAGCCTTCCGGTGGACCCTCCTGTCCGAACAGTCCGCGGTGGCGCGGGTCGGCCAGCGCAGCGCTGATTCGTTCCTTGCCGCCGCCGATATGGACGAGAGCTGCATACTCCTCGTCGCTCCACCGCAGCGGAATGCCGAGTTCGGCGAAGGCGCTGTTGAATGCCTGCAGGTGTCCATGTCTCTCGGTATCGGCCAGCACACCATCGCAGTCGAAGATCAGCGTGTGGTCGGAAGTCGTCACGATGCGGTCCCCGAGCTTCCGAACTGGCGCATGAGATCGGCGACCATGATGTGGATTGCGCCAGCCGTGTGCTTGAACAGCGATGGAGGGTCCCACTTGTCGGTCCTTGCCGACTCCTGTAGGTGTTCCAGACTGGACTGCATGTAGGTCATCTTCAACGCGGTGGAGATGTTGACCTTGGCGCAACCCAGTGCGATCAACTGGGCGAAGTCGGAGTCGGCGAGTCCGCTCCCGCCGTGCAATGCGATGGGGATGGCGGCCTCCCTGACGACGTCGGCTACGCGGCCGAAGTCGAGTGTGGGCTGCTGCTTGTAGACACCGTGCGCGTTTCCGATCGCGGGGGCGAAGACGTCGACACCCGTGGCGGCGATGAACTCCAGGACGGTGTCGAGCGGTTGGCGTTCACCCTGCTCGTCGGAGCCGTGGTCGTCCTCGACCCCTGTGATGGACTCGATCTCGCCCTCGACGTGAGCTCCGTGTAACCGGGCCTCCGCGACGACCTCGATCGTCTGGCGTTGGTTCTCGGCAACCGGAAGCTCGGAGGCGTCGAACAACACCGAGTTCCAACCTAATTCGAGGCATTCGGTGATGACGGCGCGGTCGGGGCAGTGGTCGAGGTGCAGTGTGACCGGTACCTCGATACCGGCCGTCATCGCCTCCCACATGGCGAACAGGGTGCCGGCACCGATCGCGCGGACGGTCTTCACCGAGGTTTGCACGATCAACGGGGATCGCTCGGTCACCGCGGTGGCCAGCACGGCTTCCATCGTCAGGTCGTTGAAGACGTTGATCGCGGGAACGCCATATCCTTCGTCGAACGCCGGTTTGAGTATCGCGCTCAAGGGAACTACGGGCATCTGCTTCTCTCTTTGGTCAAGTCCGTCGGGGAGTCTTCGTCGACGCGGTTCGCGCCGTCAGCGGCGAATCGTGAAGGCAGCCATCGCGCTGAGCACACAGCTGGTGGCGACGATCGGGAAGACCAACGAGGTGTCGTGGGTCCCGTCGATTATGTGTCCGACGAGTGGCTCGGCGGCACCGGCGAAGATGTAGGAGAAGCAGTTGACGACTCCGGTTGCGGTGCCTGCCATTTGCTTTCCGACGAGATCCGGGCACAGCGCCCAGATCGACGACTGAGGGCCGTAGACGAAGAATCCGGCGAGGAACAGTATGGCGATACCGCCGTAGGTACCCAGGTCCGCCAACCACAGCGTCATGGCGCAGGCGGCCCCTGCCAGCATGAACAACATGATCGGTCGGTCGCGACGGGATCCGAAGAATCGGTCCGAGAGTTGGCCGTTGGTGAGCGCGCCGACGGCCATCCCGACCGGCAGTGCCACCGTGATCCACAACGGGCTGATGTCGCTGCTGCCCTTGCTCCAGTCCGCGCCGAGGAAGTACACCGGCACCCAGATCAGCAGGCCGTATCGTGCGGCGTTCTGGAATCCGATCGCTACGCCGGTCGACCAGATCTTGGGGTTGCGCAGCACCAGCTTGTACCGGGTCAACGACCGTCCCGTGTCCTCGCCCTCTGCGGTTGGCTCGTCGAGTCCGTCGTGAGCGGTGTGTGACGGTGGCGGTGTGATGCCTGCGGCCTTCGGGCTCTCCCGGGCAATCAGGTAGAACGCGATTCCGCCGACGAGCATGAGCAGCACGGGGATTCGGAAGATCCACTGCCAATCGAGTTTGAAGGTGTCCACCACGAGGGTCGAGGTGACGAACGCCAGCACCGACGCCATGCCGGCGGCGAAGGTGTAGAAGCTGAAGCTCTTGCCACGTTCGTGTGGGCCCCACCAGTTGGAGATGACGCGACCGCCCGACGGCCAACCCGCAGCTTGAACGAAACCGTTGAAGGCCCACGGCACCGCCAACGACTTCGGTCCGATCGCGAAGCTGGTGCACCAGTTCAGGAGGGTCGACAGGACCGCGCCGGCGGCCATTAGCCGGTGCCCGCCCCACTTGTCCGCGAGGTTGCCGTTGATCATCTGTCCAAATGCGTACGACCACAGCATGAGACCACTGATGGCTCCGAGTGTGGTCTTGCTCAGTCCGAGGTCGTGTTGGAGTCCGGGGATGGCGAATCCGAAGGTCTGCCTGCCGGTGTAGAAGAACAAGTAGCAGAACATCGCGGCGAGCAGCATGCGCCACTTCAGGCGCGAGAACTGCTGCTCGGAAACCTCTACCGCCTCGAGCTTGGTCTGTTTCTGGAAGATGCTGGACATCGCTGATTCACCGATCCTGTGCCGCGCCGGCCGTCACCGTGTCCGGTGCGGCTGTTGAGTGATGCCGGGAGGCCAGAGTGGTTGCCACCCAGAAGGCGTCGTAGTTGTGCACGTACGCGAGATCGCCGTACGGCTCGTCCAGGCTTGCAGGCCGTGGTAAACGGCGGTTGACGAGGAACGGAATTTGAAGTTCTCCCAGGGCGCCGTGCGACCGCAGGGGCGCGTCCAGGCCGCTCAGGTCGTGCCACTCGGCGTACCGGCCAAGGGCCGTGCCTGCTTCGGCCAGTACGATCACGTCGCCGATCCGGTCGGGTGGAAGCGAATACCGTTGTGCTGCATCCTCCTTGGTATGGACTTCTTGGACGCCGTCGAGTCCACGCAGTGCCTGGATCAGTGAGTCGCGGTCCGCGTCGGCAGGCAGGTAGACGCTGGCGAACGAGCCGAGTGCCCCGTGGTGAACGGTATAGGGATCCGTGATCGGCAGGATCACGCGCACACCGTCGCCGCCCTCGGCATCACCGGAAACCCGTGCCAGACCGAGAATTCGGCGCACCTCGTCTTCGACGTACAGCACTCGCGCTCGACCGTCGTCGTCGCTCTTGGCACTCATGCCATGGTCTGCGGTGAGCACCACGACTGCCCCGAGTTCGTCGAGCTGCGCGGCGTAGGAATCGATCATCGCGTAGAAGTCGTTCGCCGCTTCGATGCCGGGCGCGTGCTTGTGCTGGACGTAGTCGCTGAGCGACAGATACATCAGATCCGCCCCGCGCGAGGCGAGGATGGCCACCCCTGCGGCCAGAACGAACTCGCTGAGCTCGGCCGAATAGACGCTCGGCTGCGGCTTGCCGACCAGAGCGGCCACGTCGGTGATGCCGTTCGACTCGATCGTTGCGTCGTCGGCGTTCTCGGCGGAAAAGCAGATCCCCGTCCGAGAGGGTGCGACGAACTCCGTGCCGCCGTCGAGGCTCGGCCCCTCCTCGACGAGGCCTGCGCCGAGAATTCGACGCAACTTGTTCTTCGCCGTAACCACCACGACGTCGAGGCCCGCCTCGTTGGCTGCGGCGAAGATGGTGGGCGCTCGCAGGAAACGCTTGTCGTTCATCAGCGTTTCCTCGCCTGTCTCGGGGTCGAAGATGTAATTGCCGCTGATGCCGTGGAAGGCCGCCGGGTGCCCGGTGGCGATGGAGACGTTGTTCGGGTTGGTCAGGGCAGGCATCGCGCAGTGCGCGGGCCACGAGCTCGAAGGTCCTGCGAGGGTGCGGCTCAGCCACGGCATGCGTCCGGCCCGCATCGCCTCGAGGTGATAGTCGGGCTCGCTACCGTCGATGCAGATGACGACAGCCGGTGCGTCGGACGCGTCGTAGGTACGACCGTTGACGGTGAACGAGTTCGATCCCACAGAGGACTCCTTGGGGCTGCGTGAATGGAAGCACGCTTCACACTGCCGGTGATGCGCGTCACGCAGAACCCGGTTTCTGCCTATCGACGTGATAGACGAAATCGCATGGTCCCAGGTTGGATCAGACGAGACCCAGTCGCGCAGTACCCTTCCGCCACACCTGGCGTACGACCGGGGTGCCCGCCGTGGTGTCGACCGCAGCGAGATCGGCGGCGAACCCCTCGGTGATCTCGCCACGGTCGCCGAAGCCGGCGAGGAGCGCTGGGCCTCGGGTCACGAGATTCACCGCGTCGGCCCACGACCCGAACTGGTCGTGCGCGAGGAGGTAGGCGGCCGCCAACATCGAGGACGGGTGGTAGTCCGAGACCAATGCGTCGACGATGCCCGCGCGGATCGCGGTGCGCGCGGACAGCCAGTCGAGATGCGACCTGCCCTGCCACGCGTTCGGCGCGCCGACGACGACCCCCATTCCGAGGCTACGAGCCTGCGTCGCGGCCTCCATGGTGAGGGGGAACTCCGAGATCGAGGCGCCGACGCGCGATGCGGCGGTGGAGTCGGCGCGCGTGACGTCGTCGTGGGAGGCCAGGGTGATCTCAGCCGTCCGCGCCGCCGCCGCGACGCGCAACCTGGCAGCGGACACGTCCGCGGCGCGGGCGGATCGCTCGGCGGCGAGACGTTCCTTGTCGGCTGCAGTACCCGGGTGCGAGGGTAGGAATCGGCCTTGCCACGCCGCGCGATCATGGGCGTATTGGCCGACTCCCGGCGCGTGGACCATGTACGACACGACCCGGGTGAACGTCCCGTCGAGAAGCTCCTCAGGCGGACTGGCGAAGTCTGCGCTGAGTTCGAATCGAACGTGGAGATGACTGTCGGTTCTGAGCTGCGCTCGATGGTCATGCAGCACGCGCAGCCAGTCACGCGGATCGACGGCATCTCCCCAGTCCGTCAGGTCTCGATCGACTGTCACGCAAAGGCATTGCGTCGTGACGCCGTTCGACACCGCGTCCGTGTCAGCCTGTAGCAGCGTGGCCGCCAGGGGGAAGCTGACTCCTGGTCGGGGTTGTCGCCTGCCGTCGAGGCTGTCGCAGTGCAGATCGATGAGACCGGGAATGAGATCGAGGGACCCGAGTTCGACGACGCGGCCACCAGATGGCCTGTGCCGCGCCACCTCTTCGACGATGCCGTCTCGAATCGTGACGAAGCAATTCGCCATCTCTCGGCCGCCCACCAGCGCACGGCGGGCACTCAAGGTGGTGACCGTTTCCTTCATCGGCTCCGAGTATGCGCCGCCCCGGCAGGAGCACTCAGACTGATGCCTTCGTGTACCCGCCGTCGACGTTGTAGGCCACACCCGTGATCCAGGCGCCATGATCCGAGGCGAGGAAGGCGACGAGGGCCGCCACGTCCTCGGGTCGCCCGAATCGGCCCATCGGGACGTCGCGCTTGGCGACGCCGTTCAGGACGTCGTCTATCGTCGGCGTCGAATCGTCCACCATGGTTTCAGCCATTCGCCGCCACAGGGGCGTGTCGATGCGGGCTGGACAGACGCTGTTCACGGTCACGGCAGGGGCCAATTCATTGGCCAACGTCTTGGAGAACGCCAGCACGGCCGCCTTGGCGGCGTTGTAGTCGCCACGGCCCGCAGGCGGTTGGTGCCCGTTGACCGAGGAGATGTTGATGATCCGCGCATGCGCACTCTTGACGAGGTGCGGGATCGCTGCCCGCGAACAGCGCACGGCGCTCATGAGTGAGGTCTCCAGCATGGCAGCCCACTCGGTGTCGCCAGTGCGCCAATCGTGGCCCATGACCGAGTCCCCGACGTTGTTGACCAGGATGTCGAGCTGCCCGTAGTGCGCAGCGACCGCTGCCGTCATCTGCTCGACGGCCGCGGTCGCGCACAGATCACCCTGAAATACGTACGGCGCCTTGGCCACGGCTCCAATCTCGCGTGCGGTCTCCTCCAACGCCTCTCGACCACGCGCCCCGATGGCGACCGACGCGCCGAGCCCTGCGAGTTCCAGAGCGATCGCCCGGCCGATGCCCTTGCTGCCGCCCGCGACGAGGGCGACACGGCCGGTGAGGTCGAGATTCACTGTGACTCCTGTCCATGGGTTGGCGAAAGTGCCAGAGCCTCAACCGGGTCCGTCACTGGCGGCTGCCAGCAGCGGCACGACCAGATCGCTTATAGGAGTTGATATTCCGTGGGATCGAGCGCGTCGCGGCACGACGGCGTTGCGGCTGTCCCACTCGAGGGGTCTGCCCGCGAGCCGGTCGGCGAGAATGGACGTGCCCATGTCGGCAGGCGCATTGCGAAACCCGTCGATGATCGCCTGCGCCACCTCGTCGTCCAGCATCGCGCCCTCAGCGCGTGCGACGTCGAGACATTCGCGTGCGTAGCTCAGGGCGAGCTCGGTGACGTCGGTTCTGGCGAACATACCTGCACGGCGACCCGTCAGCACCATCAGACCCGCGACAGCGTTCTGTACGAGTTTGCGCCATGCCACGGAGGTGAAGTCCGCCGCGACGTCGACCGTGCACCTGGTGCCACGCAGGGCGTCGAGAACCACACTGGTCGCCTCCGTGTCCGGAACGGTGAGGCGCGGTTCGGCGCGTAGCCAGACCGACGCGTCAGGTTCGCGCTGAGCGGGAAACCACACCACCGAGGGCAGCACTGTACTGCCGTTCAGGTACGGCGCGAAGAGCGCCTTCTGGTCGACCCCGTTCTGCAGCACGCAGACAACGGTTTTCGGACCGCACAGCGCGGAGAGCCATGGCGCCGTCGCCTCGACCTGTGTCGCCTTGACCGCGACGAAGACCAGGTCGAACGTGTCCTCGACGTCGGCCGGATCGGTGTGCACGGGCCCTGGCACGACGACACTGCCGCCGTCGTAACGAAGTTCCAGCTGTGCATGCGCCGAACGGCCACAGATCATCGGCGTGCGCCCGACCTCGTGCAGCGCGGCCGCCACGGTCGTGCCGATCGCGCCAGGGCCGACGAGGGCGACGGTGAGGTCGGAGGCGGTCGTCATAACCAGCGACGCTAGCGTCAGGAGCTTGACTAATCAAGTAGAGGTCTGCTCGGACTTTGGTCGGAGCGCTTCATCTCGATGACGAGATCGACGGCGTCGGGTCGCAGCCAGGTCTCACCGAACTCGACTACCCTGCCGTCGGAGTCGGGAGCCTCCAACGCTGCCGTCAGCCGATGCACCATCGGCGCTCCACGCAGCTCGAGATGCCCTGCGACGTCGGGGGGCGCAGGCCGCAACTCCACCTTCACCCACGCCCGAATGGGTTCTATCCCATAGTGTTCCGTGAGTACGTCATGCAGGGAGGCCTCGTCTGCGAGGTGCGAGCGGAATCGGGGTAGCAGATCCCCTGGAAGATAGCTGGTGGTGCAGCCGGCGATCAGCCCATCGACGAACCGACGACGCAAGAGGACGAACACCCGCTGCCCCTTGTCGATTCGCAGACGATCGGCGATGGCCTGGGACGCAGGTCGTTCCCGCAGCGAGACCGTGGCGATACCCGGCGAACCACCAGCAGCCCGCACGCTCGCACTCCAGCTCGGAGAGGATGCCGGGCTCACGACGTACGGAAGACGCCGCGCGACGAACGTGCCCTTGCCCTTGCTTCGCCGGACGACGTACCGGCGCTCCAACTCCTCCAGCGCGGCCTGCGCGGTGAGCCGGTTCATGCCGAACCGTTTGGCGAGGTCGTTTTCCGACGCCACCTGTGATCCCGGCGCTACGTGCGCCAACTCCTGCTCAAGAACGTTCGCGATCATCTGGTAGCGGGGCACGGATTCGTCGGTCACGTAACACCCCTTCCTCCGCGTCGAACACCAGGCAACGGCAAGAACTGTATCGCACCAGAACGGCCGGACCAGCGCGATCGTCCACACCACAAGTTGATACTTGACTAGTCAAGTGGACGGGGCTTAAGTAGTCCGTGCCCCACCTCACAGAAAGGTCCTATTTGATGCCCAGCCCACAGTTCTCCGTCTCGGACACCGTCGACATCCTGAGTCTGGCCGCCCAGAGTCCTTACGAGGATGAGGCGGTCAACCAGTTGCAGCACGCGTTGCAAACCGCCCAACGGGCGCGCGACGACGGCCGCGACGACGTGATGGTGGCGGCCGCCCTCTTACACGACATCGGGCGCGCGCCGGCGGTTCTCGAGCACTACGGCGAAGACGTGCACGAGCGTGTCGGCGCCAAGTTCTGTGCCGATCACATCTCGGAGCGCGCCGCCTACCTGGTCGGCCAACACGTTCCGGCGAAGCGATACCTCGTCGCAACGGATCCGACTTACGCGGGCAAGCTCAGCCCGGCCTCCGTCCGGTCCCTGGTCCGACAGGGTGGGCCGATGTCACCCGAGGAAGTGGCGGAGTTCCAGTCGAACGAGTACCACGCCGAGGCGGCACAGCTCCGGCGGTGGGACGACGGCGCCAAGGACGGAACGGCGATCACGGACGAGCTGGCGTCGTATGAGGCCGTCCTGCAACGCGTGTGGCGGACCACCGTGTTGGCTGAACGCCGCTGAGTCCCAAGAACAATCACATCCACATCCTGATGGAGGGACTCTCGTGACATTGTCGTCCGGCCCGCAGCAGACCACTAGAACCAGTACGGCGCTGGATCGCCTCCGCCGCTGGCGCATTCAGATCTTCGCCGTGACGTGGCTCGTCTACTTCGCCCTGTACTTCACCCGCCAGGCGTTCTCGGCGGCAAAGGTTGGCATCCTCGGCGATCCGTCCATGACCGCGATGACGGAGCCCGTGATGGGCATCCTTGACGCGACCTATTTGACCGCCTACGCCGTCGGCCAGTTCGTCTGGGGGACGCTGGCCGATCGGTTCGGGCCGCGCCGGGTGTTGCTGGTTGGCCTGGCGGTCTCCGCGGTCTCCGCCGCCTTGATGGGCGTGACGACGGCCATCGTCGGCTTTGCGTTCCTCATGGTGGCCCAAGGCCTGGTGCAGTCATCAGGCTGGGCTCCGCTGTGCAAGAACATGTCCGCGTTCTTCGCCGTCAGTGAGCGAGGCCGGATATTCGGGTGGTGGACGACGAACTACGCGCTGGGCGGACTGGTCGCGGGCCCCTTCGCAGGGTGGTGGTCCTACAGCGTCTTTCACTCGTGGCGGGCCTCGTTCATCTCCACCGCAGCGGTCGTCGCCATCGTTCTGGTCATCACGGCGATCGCCCAGCGCGATACCCCGAAATCGGCGGGCGTGGGGGACGTCGATCTCGACGACTGGGTTGCCAAGCGCAACGGACAGCCCCCGGCGGACGCTCGCGCAGCAGCGATCGAGCTCGTCGATGGACCCGACGAATCGGTCCTCGCCGACGAGCCTGGAGGGAGCGGACTGCTTCGCGGGATCCGCGATTCGTTCATGGTTGCCGCCCGCGACAAGATGGTCCTGCGACTGGGTTTCGCATACTTCCTGCTGAAGCCGTCCCGGTATGCGATCCTCCTGTGGGGACCCATCATCGTGCTCAAGCGTGCTCCGCAGTTGTCGGATCTGCAGGCCATCATCGTTCCCGTCGCCTTCGGCGTGGGCGGCATAGTCGGGCCGATCCTCGTGGGTTGGGCGTCCGATCGACTGTTCCAATCGCGACGCATTCCCGCGACGGTCATCAGCACGTTCATCCTAGCCATCGCGGCAGCGGCCTTCATTCCGCTAACCTCGACCGGCAACGTCTTGATGATTACCATCATTCTCGGCATCATCGGATTGTCCATGTATGCCGCCGATTCCGTGATTTCTGGTTCTGCCGCAGTCGATTCCGGTACCAAGGAGCACGCGGGTGCCGCCGTCGGATTCATCAACGGTCTGGGAGCGATCGGCGCGGTGCTCGGCGGGCTCGTCCCAGGCTTCATCGGTCCTGAGGTGCTGTTTTACTCGTTCGCCGCGCTGGCCTTCCTCACCGGCCTACTACTGATTCCGGTCTGGCGTGTGAGGGCAGCGACGGCCTGAGGGCCTGGCGCACCATGATCGCGCAAGAACCGGGCTGCTGGAGGTAGACGAATTGCTCGCCTTCGGCGTGAAGGTCGTGTTGGCCGCTGTTCGCGCGAGATCTTCGCGGATCACCTTGTCCTCAACAGGTTTTCGCACACTGGCGACGCAGCGCAGTTGCTCGCCCAAGTGGAAGACGAGACCGATGGATGGCGGGTCGATCTCGACGTCGACGTCGATCGTGACATCGTCGCGCAGTTGACTGCGACGTCCTTGTTCAACACCAGGTCGCCCGGGATGTGCCGTAACTTGAATTGGGTCAGCACGCCAGTTCGCGCGGGCGGCCGCGAGTGGGGACGGAAGGAGCAACTCACGGTCGTCACGCCGCCGCGAAGATGATGCTCGTCGTTGCCGAGGCTACCCGAATCGCGCAAGTTCGTTGATCGGATGCTTCCCAACGAAAATCAATGCCAGTTGCTTAGTTAATCGGGTGTCGACGGGCAGACTTGGTAAGGGTTCACAGATCTTTTGGGCACCGACGGCCCTGGCAATCCGCATTGTCACCGAGTAACTTCCAGGCGTCGCAAGAAACCCAACTCTCACCCATGCTCAATCCCTTTGGCGTACCGGGCCAATCGATCGCCGAGGGTGCCGGTATGGAGTTCAAACATATGATTATCGTAGTCGTAGAAGTATATCGAAATGCCTTCGCCATCCACGCGGGGCCGTGGCGACCGTATCTTCAAGTCAAGTGCTTTCAACTTCGAATGATATGCCTCGACGTCGTTTGGTTCGATCTTGAATGCGACATGGTTATAGGTCTGATTGGGTAGCGGGTCGCCTTCCATGATCGCGATCCACACTCCGCCCACGATGAAGAACTTTTCGCGGCTTATCGAGAAAATCTCGTCGCCACTGGAGTAGACCTCGTTTCCACCCAACCCGTCGACGAAAATCCTGGCGGTCTTTTCAAGATCCTCGACGATGAACGTTATGTGGCTGATGCCTTCGATCATGCTCGTCTCCCTTGATTAACGCTCGCCCAAAACCGGTCTTTGCACTCGTTTCGACTGTTGCATCTGCGTCCCACGCGTTTCTTCATTTTAATCGCGCCTCGCCTGACGAAAACATTTTCGTTATCAGGATTACCGATAGAGACTATTGACGAAACGGGCGCTTCCATGTCGTCGTGATCGACGGCGGTGCCTTCGACCGGACCCAGGGTCTCCGAGATTCCCACTCCCCTGGTCGCAGAGGTACTTGGCTTCACGACCAAGTCGCCGAGAAGCTCGCCGCCGAAGCCGGCAACACCTGGGACAGAACGTCTGGCGCTAAACGCGTTGTCCTCTAATGCAATTCATGACGTGCCATTGTTTCTTGAAGTCGAACGTTTCCTCCGGCGTTCCGGAAGGCCATATCGCGCGCGAAGCTCCTCCGGATTCCCGGGCTGCGCCCACGAGGTCAGCACCTCGTGCCATGAGTCGAGTTCGTCGATGGACATCAAGATGGCTGGCCGGCGCCTCTCGTTCAGTGGTTGGCGGCAGCGAGGTCACAGCGCTAGGGGCGTCGAGAGGTACCGCAGCCAGTCGGCGAGCGCGGCCTTGCGGTGAGGTTCGGCGGTGAGTGGCGAGGTAGTGCGCGTTGCGTGTCACGTCGGTAGAAGGTTTGCAGGTTGCAGGTTCTCATCGGAACGGCGGAGCCAGTTTCTGAACTTCGTGGCGGATCCGAGAACGGCATGGTGGTGCTGATTTCAGGCGCAGGGCTGGTCGACGGTGAGTCGTCGACCAGCGAGTCGCCCGCCGTGCCGGCGGCGACCGAACAGGTAGCGCAACAATCACGCCGCGAAAGACGTAGCAGCGCAATGTACTTGATTTACAGCAGTCGTGACCAATCACCGACGACCGTGAGTTTCGTCTGCATATTGCATCGGATGAATCAATCTCCTCGCCTCCAGCTCGGCAGCTGGGGTGAAGCTTGGGGGCCCCTTCTCGCCGCCGACGCGGCCTGGGGGTGGGTGCGGGAGCACTGTCGAGCCGGCCTGTCCATCGCCTTAGATCATCAGAGCTAGCACGTTGTCGATGGCGGCGTCGGGCTCGCTCCGACGGATGGCAAGGATGTGGCTGTCGAGGTCGACGTGGTCGTCGGCGATGGCTAGGTAGGCGACATCGGGGTGACGCAAGGTCGTCATCTGGCCAGGGATGAGCGCCATGGCGAGGCCTGCTATCGGATAGGTCATCAGACCGGCGAGTTCGTCCAATTCGTCGATCACGTCCAGTTCGGCGCCCGCCTGGTCGAGTACCGACTGCAATCGCCCCCGCAGGCCTGGCACGGCAGTATGCGATGGGAGGACGAGGGGCACGCCGGCGAGATCGGACAGGCGCACCGTGGTTCGCGTCGCCAGGTCGTGCGACTGAGGTGCCGCAATGGCGAAGCGCTCTCGGGCGATGTCTACTATCTCCAGCCCACCGGCGTCACCGATGGGGCCGCGAGTCAACGCCATATCGACGCGACCGGAGCGGACGGCCTCGGGCAGGGCGGCTGCCTGCATCTGCACGGCTCGCACGCGCAGCCCGGACACCTCCGCGGCGGTCGCACGCAGCATGTCTGGGACCACCCGGTAGGCCAGGCTGACCGCATAGCCGACGGCTAGTTCGCCCTGCAGACCAGCCGCGACGCGACGCACCCTACGGATGGCGCCGTCATGGTGATCGAGCATGCGTTGCGCGTCGTCCAGCAGGCAACGCCCCGGTGCGGTCAACTCGACCCCTCGGGGCGTTCGCGTGAACAGCGCCACCCCGAGACCCCGTTCGAGGCGGTGAATGGCTTGGGTCAAGGGTGGCTGGCTCATCGACAGTTGCGCCGCCGCGCGACCGATGTGCCCGACCCGGGCCACCGCGACGAATTGCTCCAACAGTCTCCGGGTCAATTCCATATGACCAAGCATATGACACTGCGACTGAAAGGGTATTGGACCATATGCAAAGACGCTGGTTCAGTTGGTGTGGAAGGACCCGTAACTGGAAGGGCGCAGCTCACGTGACCGAACGACATGCAAAGGTCATCGCGATCGTTGGCGCCAGCAGCGGGATCGGCGCAGCGGCGGCAATGTTGCTCGCGCAACACGGATCTCGTTTGGTCCTGGGGGCACGGCGTCGCGACCGACTCGACGAGGTTGCCCGCAGCGTGCGCGACGCCGGAGGTGACGTCGACGTCGTCACGACCGACGTGCGCAAGCGCGAGGCGCTCGAGGATCTGGTGGGTCGAGCGCAACGGCGTTTCGGCCGACTCGACGTACTGATCAACAGCGCGCTGACCGAGGCACTCCGACAGGAGGTGGGGCCGTCGATCCGGGTCAGTATGGTCTCACCCGGTTTCGTCAACACCGACTTCATCGACGGCGTCGCCGACCCCCAGATGCGGGCCGAGATGACCACTGCGCGTGACGCATTCGCACCCGACACCTCCTCCATCGCCGAAGCGATCGACTTCGTGACCACCCGGCCGGCGCCGGTGGACGTCAACGAGATCGTCGTTCGCCCGACGGCCCAGAAGTAGGACTTCGGCCATGACTCCGCAATCCAATGCATCGTTCTCCCCACGCGGCTTGACCAATGTGCGCCGGCCGGCCCGACCACACGCCAGCAATGATCAACCCCCGTTGCATCCCGAGGCAGCGGCCTACCTCGCACGCCACGGCGACGAAACGGGTCCGCCAACCGACGGGCCCGACTACGTCGTCGAGACGCGCCGACGGCTGCGCGCCCAAGAACACCCTGATCCGTCACGCGGAGGCGAGTACGAACTGCGCGACCTCACCATCCCGGCGAACGCAGAGCAACCAGCCGTCGACGTGTTGGTGTGCCGACCCGCGGCAGCGCGCGGCGATACGGCGGCAATGGTGTTCATCCACGGCGGGGCCTTCATGTTCCACGATCGATTCACCGGCGGCCTGGACTTGGCGCAACGTTGGGTCGCCGGCCTGGGCTTGACGATCGTGTCCGTCGAATACCGCCAACCTCCCGAACATCCGCACCCGGCACCGGTGCTGGACTGCGTGCGAGCCCTGACATGGCTGCACGACAACGCCGCCAGCCTGGGCGTGACCGCGTCGAAGATCTTCGTGGCGGGCATCTCCGCGGGCGCGGGACTGGCAGCGGCCACGGTTCTGGCCAACGCAGACGGATCCGGTGTACCAGTGCGCGGTGCGTTGTTGCACGCCCCGATGCTCGACGACCGATGCCGCACACCGTCGATGAACCAGATCACCGGGTCGGGACTGCTGACCGCGCCATCGGTCCTCGTGGGATGGAACGCGCTGCTGGAAACACGCGCCGGTGGTGACGTCGTCTCGCCCTACGCCGCACCTGCTCGGGCCGACCGGTTCGACGGACTACCACCGCTGTTCCTCGAAGTTGGCTCCGTCGACGTCTTTCGGGACGAAACGACGGCCTTCGCCACCAACGTGTGGGCCGCAGGTGGCGACGCTGAACTGCACGTCTGGCCCGGCGTCACTCATGGTTTCGAGGCTCTCATACCCCAATCCGACGTGACCGCCACCGCCGACGGCGTGCGCCGGCGGTGGCTGCACCACGTCCTCGATCGCGACTGACCGCCAATTCACCACCCAAAATGAGGAGTACTTCGTGCGGACGCCCCCTCGACGCATCAGGACCAAACTCGAACGCCGCCAGACGGCTTACGGCATCGCCGTGCAACTGCCCAGCCCCGAAATCGTCGAAGTGATCGGCTACACCGGATACGACTTCGCGTGGCTGGACTGCGAGCACGGGAGCTTCGACCTGTCGGATCTCCGGCAGTTGATCCGGGCCGCCGACGCCGCCGGAGTCGACGCGCTGGTGCGCCCACGCGACGACGATCCCGGCACGATCGGCCAAATCCTCGACCTCGGAGCGGCGGGCGTCGTCGTCCCCGACGTCCGCACACTCAGGCAGGCGTGCGAGATCGTGGCGGCAACCAGGTATGCCCCGGCGGGAACGCGTGGCGCCTGTCCTGGTGGGCGCGCGGTAGGTCACCTGACGCAGGACTGGGTCGGTGACTACCAGCGTGCCGATCGCGACGTCTTGTGTTTCGGCATCATCGAACACCCCGAGGGCGTCGACCACGTCGAAGACATTGCGTCCCAGTCAGGTTTGGACGGGTTGATGTTCGGGCCCTTCGACCTCGCCATGCACCTAGGTCTCGACGGCGACGTCAGACACCCCGACCTCATCGCGATGCAGCAGCGCCTGGTGGCGGCCACCCGTTCGGCTGGGATCGAGTACGTGTCCCCGAACGCCGGCTGGGAGACCGATCTGGCGGCAACCGGAAGTCGCGTCATACCCGTCTCGGGGGATCGAGTCGCGTTGGTCAAGACACTGCTGCGGCTGAAAGCCGATGTCACCGGCCAACCCGCCCCGACGACCGCGATCGCCTAGGAGACAACGATGCCCACGCCCGAGAACCCCGCCGCCCCTCTGATCATCGAAGCGCGGTTGAACGAATACACGATGCGCAACGCCAACCCGCACGTTCCCTGGACACCCAGCGAAATCGCGGCCGACGCCGAGGCCTGTCGACGAGCAGGCGCGGCCGTCGTGCACTACCACCCGCGCTCCCCCGACGGATCAGTCGATCTGAGCTACCAGACCAGTGAGGCCATCGTCCGCAACATCCGCGCACGCACCGATGTGCTGATTCATCCGACGCTCGGCGCGATGATGCAGGTCCAGGACCCCCACCAGCGGCTGTCGACCATCATCGAGCTCACCCACAACGGCTATCGTCCCGACTTCGCACCCATCGACGTCGGAACGTCCAACGCCGATCTGCTCGCCCCCGACATGACCCGGTTCGCCACCACCGACGTCGTGTACCTCAACGCGACATCGTCGTTGCAGGTTTTCGCCGACACCCTGAGGCGCCTTGGCATCAAGCCCTACCTACACGTCTGGAACTTGGTCCAACTCCGCGTTGCGGCCGTTCTCCACCGTCTCGGATATCTCGACGGACCGTTGTGGGCCGGACTCTGTTTGAGCGGAGACGATGCGCCCATCCATCATCCGCCCACCCCTGGCGGCATTGCCGCCTACGTCGACAACATCCCCGAGGGTCTGCCGATCATCTTGTCGGTCAACGGCTTTCACTGCGACGTGCTCGACCTGGCCCCCGCGATAATTGCCTCCGGCGGGCACCTGGCCATTGGACTCGGCGATCACCACTACGCCAATCGCGGACAACCGAACAACGCCGAACTCGTTGTCGAGGTCGCGCGCATCGCCCAACGGATGGGCCGGCCAATTGCCTCCCCCGCCGACACGGTGGCGATCCTGGGAATAGACGAGCCCGCGAGACGCCAAGCGCAGTGACACCCCGCCGGCCGACCCCGCCGGGACGTCATTCGGTCACCGCAAGAACCGACGGTCAGCGTGCGTCACGGGATCACCATCAGTCGCCCGGACGCCAGTCAGATGTGAGTACCGAACGCCGATCGATCGCCACGGTGTGCATTTGATTGTCTAGCAGCATGATTCGGCCATCAGCGTCATCTGTCGCGATGACACCGCCAACGCAGTCCAGGGCAGCAGTGGCACCTGTCCACGAGACCCAGCCGCGGTGGAGGTAGAGCGGGACAGCGTCCGTGATCGCGCTCAGCCCACCGAGCTCATGCTGCGCGTGCACGATGGACCCGACCTGGCCCATGAGCACCCGACCAAGACCTCGACCCTGTACATCAGTTCACACCGCAACGGCTTCGACATAACCGACCTGAAATACATTGGCGCAGTGATCATCCGCGACTCCTCCTGGAGTGCTGGCACCCCGACCCCACAGAGGGCGAAGCCCACACACCTCCATGACGGACAGCCATCATGCGGCTGGTCGTCTCTCTGCGGTTTGATTCGGTCGAGGTCCGCCATAGGTTTGGGCGACGGCGGGGTTCACCATTTGTCGAGGTGTATGACGTCGGTGGTGGGCTTCCGGCTGAGTGGGCGGAACGGTCGAGATGGCCACCCGACCGCCATGGTGACGCCAATCATCTTGTGGTCCGGCACACCGAGTTCTGCTCGAACACCCTTGGTGTTGAAGTTGTGCAGGCCAGTCGGTGCGACGCCCAAGCCCAACGCCCGGCCGGCGACGAGCATGTTCTGCGTGGCGCCGTAGATGGCGGCGAATTGGTAGCGGTCCTCTTTCGGATCGCCGGGAACCAACGACGATGCACAGACGAATATCAAGACGGGGGCATCACGCAGCGTGGTCAACAGGTGCGCGCCCCCTTCGAACATCCGACGGGTGACCGGGTCGATGTCGTCGTCTGGAGTCTTGCCACCGCTGGGTGACGGAATGTGGGGGGCGATGACGTCTTGAAGACGCGCCCGCTGTTGTGGCGAGGTGACCACGATGAAGTCCCAGAGCTGCGAGTTGGCGGGACTCGACGCCCGAGTGCCTGCCCAGATGAGCTGCTCGATCACCTCGTCGGGGACCGGTTCGTCGGACAACCACCGCATCGTCATGGCCGATCCCATGGCATCGAACACATCCATGCCGTACCTCCCGTCATGCCGCCGCGGAGCGCCGACGACTCGTATCCTGTTGTGCTACATCCAGTTCGAACACCGGTAGACCTTCCATTCTCGCGGCTATCCGATGTTGCCCAGGGCGCTGGCGAGAGGCTCGAGCACTGCTGGATCAAACGGTGGGCGCAGGACGATGATCGCCAGCTGGGCCCCTTGGTCTGCGAATGCGGCGACCGTAGCAGCGGTGGCAGCCACGTCTCCGTCGAAGATGACCGGGCTCGACAGCAGGATCTCGCTCGGATCTCGGCCGAGGTCGTGGCAGTGCGCGTGCAGGACGTCTCGCTTGCGGGCGAAGTCCTGCGGGGTGCCGCCGAAGAAACTCCAGTGCTGGGCGAAGCGGGCCGCGGTGCGCAGGGTGCGCTTCTCGCCGTTGCCCCCGATGCAGATGGGCGGGTGGGGCCGCTGAACCCCCTTGGGTTCGTTGCGCGCGTCGTTGAGTTGGTAGTAGGTGCCCGAGAAGGTCGTCACCTCCTGGCTCATCATGCCGACGAGGACCTCACACGCTTCCTCGAACCGGTCGCTGCGCTGCGCGGGCGTGCCGAGTTCGAGGCCATATGCGGCAGCTTCCTCCTCGTTCCACCCGGCGCCGATGCCCAGCTCCAGACGGCCCCCGGAGATGACGTCCAACGCTGTGGCCATGTTGGCCAGCACCGCGGGGTGGCGGTGATGGATCCCTGTCACCAAGGTTCCGAATCGAAGCCGGGTGGTCGCCTGGGCCAGCGCGGTCATCGCCGTCCACCCTTCCAAGCATGGACCGCGGCTGTCGGAGAAGATCGGATAGAAATGATCGAAAAGCCAACCTGACTCGAAGATTTCGATATCGTCGGCCGCCCGCCATACCGCCAACAGAGCGGCCCAGGTGGTGTCCTGCGGAGCGGTCCGAAACGCAAAGCGCATCCGTCGCTGTATCCCTTCTGTGTGGAGGACCTCCGTGACCCGGGCGAACCCAGGTTCGGATCTGCCTCCGTGTCGCTACGATGCCGGAGTAACCGGAGCGGCTGTCCACATCAGCATATGGACACCCTCTCCACTTATCAAGAATTCGGAGAATGAAGTCGTGGATCCCTCGCCACCGCCCCAACGCGCCGACGCCGCCCGCAACCGTCAGCGGATTCTGGCGGCGGCACGCGAAGCCTTCTTCATCGTCGGCGGAGAGACGTCGATGGCTGAGATTGCCCGCCGGTCCAAGGTGGGCCAAGCGACGCTGTACCGCAACTTCGCGACTCGTCGCGAACTCCTGGAAGCAATCCTGACCGCGGAGGTCGACGAGGTATGCGCGGCGGCGCGGACGTGCGCCGGTGACACAGCCGCGCAGCGGTTCACAACCTGGCTGCGCCGCTTCTTTCAATACGTGGCTGACAAGCGTCCAGTCGTCATCGAACTGGTGGAGCACACCGACACAGGCAATCCGGTGTTCAAGACCCGCAGCCAGATGTTGGCCGCCGGCCAGCCGCTGCTGTCGGCCGCCCAAGACGCGGGCGAGATCGACGACCACCTCAAGCTCGACCAGATCCTCGACCTCATCACGGCTATCGCGAAGATTGCCGGCACCCCGCAATACCGACAACCCATCCTCGACGCGGCACTGGCCGGACTACTTGGCAACGGCGGGCCCGAGCCCAAAAGGCACGGGAATCAAGCGCATTGATCGATAGCCGTGTCTCGTTTCCACTTGCTCCCGAACCACTGCCGATGCCCTCGGGAAGGCCTGTCACCAATCTGGTTGTGGAGGCCTCTCATGAGACCGGCGTCGAGATGAAGGTGGTGGTGGTCCCACCGGTCGCGGCCAGCCGTTGTCGTGCGCGGCGACCAACATCGGCAGTACGGGTCCCCAGGGTCTAGGTGAGACCCAGTTCGGCGAGCCGTTCGTGATTGGCGTTGAACCAGGCCTCTTCCTGACCTGGCGCGGGAAAGATCAGGCCGGCTTCCATCGCATTTTCGGATGGCACCTCGCGCAAGCCCAGGATCAGCTCGGCTTCGGATTGCCCGGTGATGGCCGTCCACATCGCCGAGAGGGCGCGCAGCAACTCTTGGCGGGTCTCGACGTCGCGCCCATGCCGGATGTCGCCGCCGATCACCGAGTGCGAAGACGGTTGCCCGGCAGTGAACAGCCGCCCCTCGGGCGCATCGAGGAACAGCACGTTGACGAATACCGCTGGCGCGCCGGTGATCTCGCAGTGGATGCGGGTGATCTCTTTGGCTATCTCGGCACGCTTGCCGTCGGTCAGGAACTCCGGTCGGGTGACGCATTGGTAGATGGGCACGGAATGGCCTCTCGTTCTCGTTGGCGATCGCAGCCGCCTGCTGCTCAGTCCTCGGTATCGGTGAAAGTCGCGCGAACGGAGATCGCAGGCAAGCGATAGGCGTTCCGGTAGACCGCTTGTTCTACCCGACGCTAATAGACCGATCGTTCTCAGGCAAGCTGGCCAGCAATCGACTCCGTCCGGACCGGCGCCGCCGCGGTCACCGGGTCTCGTTCCGTTCGATCGTGGCCACGGCCACTGGCGCCGGCAAGAGGAGTTTCAGCGTCGCGGCGAGGTGTTCGTGGGTGCTGTCCAGCGGGCTGGTCGAGCGGTAGGCAATGCACTGCACGATGGCCCCCTCGACAGCGGACACGATGAAGCTGGCCAGTGAGGCCGCCGACGTGCCGGTCATGCCCCTGCGCCGAAGCTGTTCGGCTAGCGCGTCATTCCAGCCGGAGAACACCGAAGCAGCTTCCCGCGCGAGCTCGGGCGTATCGAAGGACCCTAGGGCAGCCATCGCGATCGGGCATCCACTACGGAAGTCGTCAGCCGTCATCACTGATTTCCAGTAGGCGACGAACGCGGAGAGGCTCTCGAGCGGCTCATCGCCTGCGGTGACCTGCGTGAGCGCGGTGGTCATGTCCGCACCCGCAGAGCGGGTCGCCTCGACCATCAGCTGCATCTTGCCCTCGGGGAAGTGGTTGTACAACGAACGACGGGCTGCTCCGCTCAGCTCGACGATGTCGGCCACGCCAGTCGCCCCCACCCCGCGTCGGCGCAGGAGCGCGATCGTGCAGGCGATCAAGCGCTTCCTCGCACCCTCCACAGGGGCCTCCCGTACTTCACCGGCGCCAAGCGCCCTCGTCGCGAACATCACCCAGATCATCACAGACGCGCCGGGCCCACCGCCGGACCGACAACACCCGAACCATGACCGTCAACAGTACGGACGCCGGAGGCGGTCTCTGGAATTTCTGGACTATCCGAGTCGGTTCCCCAGCTGCACGAGTGGCAGAAATATGGCGTCCACAATCTCCTCGATGACCTCGTCGTCAATAGGCCGCAACGCCATGAGGACTTCATGCCGAAACAGGTCGACGGGAAGCCTCGCAATACGGTCGCTGACCTGTCCTGGTTGGATTTCGCCGCGTTCGATCGCGCGTTGAATCACGCAGTCCATCAAGGAAAGTCGGTCTTCTGCGTTGATCGCCAAGTCAGCCAGGCTGGTACCGGTGACGTTGAAGAATGCGCCGAGTTGAGTAAACAGCTGAATTGCCAGTAGAACTCGTCGTTGGTTGGCATGACGAAGCAGCGCGATGACATCGCCACGGAGACTGCCGGTGTCGGGCGCTGTCACGACGTTCTGCCCGATCGCATGGACGATCGCGGCGTGAACGAGTTCGTTCTTGCCGGCCCAGCGCCGGTAGAACACCGTCCGACTGGTACTGGCCCGCGCTGCGGCCGCATCGATGGTGAATGCGCCATACCCATGCTCGATGAGCTCGGCCCAAGCGGCTTCCAGCAGGGATTCTTCGAGGAGCCGGCCGCGTCGACGCTGCGGCGCGGCCGGCGAATCACGAGTCATTGCGTCCCTTCGGAGGGCGGCGTACCTTTCGTAAGGTACAAATGTACCTTACGCGGAGGTCTGTGGTGAGAATTCTGGTTTCGGGTGCCGGTGTCGCCGGATTGAGTGTTGCCATCAATCTCGCCGCGCACGGTCATCAGGTAACGATCGTGGAGCGCGCCACCCACCTACGGGTCAACGGCTCGCCCATCGATGTCCGCGGCGACGCGATCGGGATCGTCGAACAGATGGGGCTGTTGCACCAGGTCCGCGCCCACCAGATCGACATGACCCAACGCGTGGCTTTCGTCGACAGCAAAGGTGAGGTACTGGGCGAACTGCCCGGAGCGACGGTCAACGATTCCGACGAGGACATCGAGATCCCCCGCGAGGACCTGACGAACATTCTCCGTGCCGCGTTGCCGTCGTCAGTAGCGCTGGTATTCGGCGATTCGATTGACCGGCTTCACGACGATGGAGACGGCGTAGACGTTCATTTCCGCAGCGCGCCACAGCAGCGTTACGATCTGGTCGTCGGCGCCGACGGGCTGCACTCGGCGACCCGTCGACTGGTGTTCGGGCCCGAGGCTGACTTCCTGCAGCACCTGGGCTTCTACGTCGCGCTGGCCGATCTCCCCGGCACTGAAGCTCCACCCGGCCAGATCAACCCGATGTACAACTATCCCGGCCACCTGTGCGGCGTCGCGTCTTACAACGATAAAGCGTTGGCGATCTTTACTTTTCGCTCAAATTGGATCGACTACGACTACCACGACCTCGACGCGCAGAAGCAAATCCTGCGTGACGCTTTCGCCGGCCACGTCGAGTGGCAGCTGCCAGCGCTGCTCGCCGCGGCCGGAGACGATCCCGAGCTGTACTTCGACTCCGTCAGCCTGATTCAGATGCCCGGCTGGCATCGCGGCCGCGTCGTCCTCATCGGCGATGCCGCCCACTGCGCCTCGGGCCTGTCGGGCCGGGGAACCAGCCTCGCCCTCACCGGCGCGTTCCTGCTCGCGCAGGCGCTCGCCGAGACTTCCGGTGATCACGAGCGTGCCTTCGAGCGGTACGAGAACGAGCAGCGGCCACACGCCACTGCCGCCCAGGCCACGGCAGGCCCGGGCGGGGATCTCCTCGTTCCCGCCACCGAGCAGGACCTCGCGGTCCGAAACCAGGCCCTGGCGGGGCGCAGGCCCAAAGTGGCGATCCTCGACGACTATCCCGGCGTCGCCCTCGACCTGGCCGACTGGTCGGCCGTGCAATCGCGTGCCGACGTCACCGTCTTCGACCGCCACCTCGGCGAAGACGAAGCCGCCCGAGCGCTCCACCCCTTCGACGTCGTGTGCACGCTACGCGAGCGAACCGCCCTGCCCCGCAACCTCATCGAGGCGCTCCCCAACCTGAAACTGATCACCATCGTCGGCATGGACCTGCCGAATCTGGACATGCAGGCCGCCACCGATGGCGGCGTCATCGTGACCCACCCCGACTTCACCCACCCCAGGTTCCACGGACTGGGCGACGCCACCCCCGAACTAGCGTGGGGACTGCTGCTCGCCACGGTGCGCAACCTCGCCGAAGAACATCGCCGCATGCGCGAGGGCGGCTGGCAAACCACCGCGGGCATAACCCTGTCCGGTAAGACCCTCGGGGTTGTCGGGCTCGGCAGGCTCGGCACGCGCATGGCTGAATACGCGAAGGCATTCGGAATGAACGTCATCGCGTGGAGCCAGAACCTGACCACGCAGAACGCCGCGGCCGTAGGAGTACGGCGGGTCGACAAACAGACGCTGTTCGCCGAGGCTGACATCGTCTCGATCAGCCTGGTGCTCTCTGAACGCACGCGGGGTATCGTCGCCGAACCCGAACTGGCACTGATGAAGCCGACGGCGTACCTGATCAACACCGCGCGAGGCCCCATCGTCGACGAAGGCGCTCTGGTGGACGCGCTCCGGACCGGGCGGATCGCCGGAGCAGGCCTAGATGTCTACGACGTCGAGCCCCTTCCGCCCGGGCACCCATTGCGGCTCCTGCCCAACGTGACGCTGTCTCCGCACCTGGGATACGTCACCCGCGAAATGCTCGCCGCCGTTTACGCCGACACCGTCGAAGCCGTGGCAGCGTGGTTGTCAGGAACACCTATCCGAGTCATCAACATCGACGCGCTGCCACCCGACACGACTACCGACTAAATCGCTCCTCATCGCGCAGTTCATAGCCTCCACGGTCGCGGGGCTCGCGCTGCGGGCGCAGCGCACGCCATCGATATTTCTCATGGCGGACCGCGAATATATGAATGATATCGAGGGAACATTCGGGTGTTCTTTGTTGCTGGCCTGATAGGCGGAGATCGCCACGACTCCGTACCGGATGACACCAACAGAAAGCGGTTCAATATGAGCTTGGAGAATAAGCGGGTCGTGCTGATTGGCGGCACTGCCGGCTTCGGACTGGCCACCGCCCAGGCGGTGGCCGCAGCGGGCGGTCATGTCGTGGTGGTGTCCAGCAGCTCGGCCAATATCGCCAGCGCGCTGGCGGAGCTGCCGGACGGTGCGCAAGGCGAGAAGGTCGACGTGCGCGAGGAAGCACAGGTCAAGGCGCTGTTCGACCGGATCGGTGCTTTCGACCACCTCGTGTACACCGCGGGTGAGGCGCTGACGCTGGCACCGGTGCTCGACACCGACACCGCCGTGGCAAGGCAGTTCTTCGAAATCCGCTTTTGGGGTGCATACGTCGCGGTCAAGTACGCCACGCCGCACATTCGGCCCGGCGGCTCAATCGTGCTGTCCAGTGGGGGTTCGTCACAGCGGCCAGGAGCTGGTTGGGCGGTGGCCTCCAGCGCACTTGGCGCGATGGAGGCGCTCGCTCGGGCATTGGCCGTGGAGTTGGCGCCGATCCGGGTCAACGTGGTGCGGCCGGGCATGGTGGCCACCGACCTGTGGCAGGAATTCCCGCCAGAGGTGCGCGAGGACCTGTTCCGAACGACCGGCGCCAGGCTGCCGGTAGGTCGCATCGGCGAGTCGGCCGACGTCGCCCGCACCTACGTCCACATGATGGAGCAGGAATACGCCACGGGCACGATAGTGACCGTCGACGGTGGCGGCCTGCTCGTCTAAACCCTGGCAGCTCCGGCCGCGCTAAGGGGTGCGATACGCCGCGACACACAGCCGCCAGGGGCATGGTCATCGCCCCTGGCGGCGTACACGGCCAGACGTTGCCGTATCGAGACAGCGAAAGTAGCTGTTGGCAAGACGAACTCACGCTGCCTAGCGCACGTGACGACGTAGGGTGCGGCAATCACCAACGAGCGGCTGATCGTCAAAACCTGCACTGCTGCACACACTTCCATGGTTGGCGGTTGCAGATCGGGGCGCCGTCGGTGTCGCGCAATCGACCAGATACGAGCCGAGGGACGTTGGGCATCATTGCCATAGGGGGTCTGATGGATGTGCCACCATTGTCGGTGCGTTCGCTGGAGTGCAGCTGCGGGCCGGCAGTCCAGATCCGTCGAGGCGTTAGTCCACGCGGTCAATCGCGGCACAACGGCTCTGGGGCCGGACTACGGGCCAACGCCGTTAGTTCGAGGGTCGCGCGGGTTCTTCCAAGGACGTTCCCTTCTTCCGAGGCGGCGCATCGGCACCTGCGAGCTGTGCACGCACGTCGCTGGACACATGCACGCCTCGGGTTCGTAGATTGCCGATGAACCGGGCGGTGAGCGGATCCGGTGTGGCGGGGGTTACTGCCCCCAGTTGCCTGAACCACCGAGGCGAGAACGATCGGACTGCGCCCGGAAATCCCGCACTCACAGCGCTTACGGGACATACCGCGACGCCGAGTCCCGCCGCGGCGAGCTGTGGCGCCGCGGCGGT